>JAEIGA010000282.1_pt1 | contig 73091 bp, 59 predicted proteins | sample 9270691 | NCBI WGS metagenome assembly JAEIGA01 (sample SAMN17057246, study PRJNA624740) | gut metagenome | biome: biome; isolation source: fecal sample | host: Bos grunniens | place: China: Xizang | collected 2019 | reverse complement strand
CGCGACGTTGTAATCTAATTTTTACTGCCATTTTTTTGTATAGTTTAAATTTGTTAATAAAAACAGAAACTTACTCGAAGTTCCCAGTGATTTTGTTGCCCAAGAAGGATTCGAACCCTCACAGGCGGAACCAGAATCCGACGTGCTACCATTACACTATTAGGCAAAAGCGACTGCAAAGGTACACTTTTTCTCACAAAAATGAAAATTTTATAAAATTATTTTTGTGTTTCTTGCCTAAATAACAGCTAAATACAACTATTTATAGTAAAAATCACGCAAGTGGAGATTGTAATTCCTCAGGTAATGCGCTTTGAATAGCATCATAAGTTTCCTTCATGATTGAAGCCAAATCAGCTTTACCTTCTGTTACCGGCATTATTGGGCGGTGTATTGTAATTATAATTTTACCGTACTTAACATCAAATTTTGAGGTGCGTGGTAGCACTTTATATGCTCCATCGATTGTAATTGGCACCAATGGCAATTTAAAATCCATTGCCAATTTAAATGCACCTTTCTTAAAAGATAACATTTTTCCGTCAAGAGTTCTTGTACCTTCAGGGAAAACCACAAGCGACATACCATTACACAATCTTTTTCTTGCTTCAATAACCGAACGAGCCATAGCCATTGGAGATGATCGATCAACCATGATTTGCTCAGAGTATTTACAAGCCATACCCACAAACGGAATCTTTTCCAAGCTTTTCTTCATCATCCATTTAAAGTTATGTCCTAAAAAGCCATAGATTGAAAATATATCATATGCACCTTGATGATTAGCAACAAATACATAAGACGTATTCTTGTCAATATTGTCTTTGCCTCTTACTTCTACTCTCACAAATAGGAGCCAACACCAGCACTTTCCCCAAAAGTGAGCCGGATAATATCCCCACCATTTGCTTCCGAACAGCAAACTACCAAAAGTAATAGAAAGGGTTACAATAAAAGTAATTATCACCATTACCGGATAAGCAAATATCCATTTATAAATAGTATACAAAAATTGCACTAAAGACATATTGTTCAAACTATATTATTATAATTATATGCAAAGATAGCTTAAATAAAAACAACGACAAAGGAATTCTAAATAATAATGGCATATCACAACTGAGATATGCCATTATTTATGCTAATATTTAGTTTGCTTTTGCTTCTACATCAGGAGATATAAGTTTATAACCCTTACCATGAATGTTGATAATTTCAATAGTAGGATCATCTTTCAAGTGCTTGCGCAACTTAGTGATATACACGTCCATACTACGAGCATTGAAATAGTTATCATCAATCCAGATTGTCTTCAATGCAAAGTTTCTTTCAAGAATTTCATTTACATGAGCACACAAAAGGCTAAGAAGTTCCGATTCCTTTGTAGTTAGCTTAGTAACTTTATCTTCAACCATAAGCACTTGCTTTTGAGTGTCAAAAGTAAACTTACCAATCTTATACATTGTAATTTCTTTGCCTTTCTTACCCTTAACACGGCGCAAAATAGCTTCAATACGGAATACCAGTTCTTCCATGCTGAAAGGTTTTGTAATATAATCATCAGCACCAATCTTGAAGCCTTCCAAGATATCTTCCTTCAATGATTTTGCAGTCAAAAATATGATAGGCACTTCACCATTAACTGTTCTGATTTCTTGAGCTAATGCAAAGCCATCTTTCTTTGGCATCATAACATCAAGAACACATAAGTCGTATTTGCCCTTCAAAAAAGCCTTATAGCCAGCTTCACCATCTGCAAACAAGTCGGCATTAAAGCCCTTTGCTTGTAGATATTCTCTTAATAGCATACCAAGATTTTCATCATCTTCGCATAGCAAAATACGCAATTTTTCTTCCATAATTCTTTATTTTATTAGAGGTAATAATATTATAAACTTAGAACCGACATTCAATTCACTTTCAACATGTATTGAACCCTTGAATTGTGTGATGAGTTTGTGTACATAGGCTAGTCCTAATCCAAAGCCCTTCACATCATGTCTATTTCCGGTAGAAACTCTATAGAATTTCTCAAATATCTTCTTTATATCTTCTTTCTTTATACCAATACCATTGTCTGAGATGACAATTTCAATTTTTTCATCACCAATGTTTCTTGTCGAAATTGACAATTGAGGTGGAACATCTTCTTTTCTATATTTCAACGCATTATCAAGAAGGTTGAATATAACATTAGTAAAATGCATCTCATCAACATTAATAATTGAATCCTCGGCGTTCAACTCGGCTGTAATAGTACCACCATATTTTTCAATCTTTATCTTATGAGTATGTATAACACTCGAGATAACGAGATTTGCATCAACTTCTTGCAACCTCAATGTTGCATTCTGCTTATCAAGCAACGACATTTGCAACACCTTCTCAACTTGAAAACGCAATCTTTTAGTTTCATCATTAATTACACCGCAAATATGTTGTAGCATATTAGGGCTCTTTCTCACCGAGTCATCATTTAGCATTTGTGCAGCTAATGAAATAGTAGAAATAGGTGTTTTAAATTCATGAGTCATATTGTTTATGAAATCATTCTTCATTTCCGACAATTTCTTCTGACGGAATGCAACAATAATCGTAAACAAGAATACAACCAATAGAATAAATGTAAATGCAAATGATGGTATCATAAAACTTATTGAAGAAAATATATAATCACTCTTCTTAGGAAAATATATTTTCAAATAAGACATTTTATTTATAGGATCATTGGGAAATAACACTTGGCTATATATATCATGATTTGTTTCAACATTATAACCATTAGATTGGTAATAACTATGTCCATTTCTATCAACTACTGCAAATTCATAGTTTAAGTTAATACCATTATTTTCTAATTCATCCTTAAGATATTCATTTACAACCGATGAATCAGCACGCTCAAATATCGGTCTATTACTTGACTTACTAAGGATATTCAAAATTACTTCATTTAGCAACCCTTTTTGATATAAATATTGACCTTTTAAAGTCTCTTGCATATTTTTATATCTATCATTTAGGTCGGTTAGGTTAGCATCATTTTTAGGTTCAACTTTCACCGATTCCCAGTTGCCTTGTATTTTGTAATTTAAAGTACCATCAGGTGATGCAATTGAATATTCAAATTCTTTTGATTTTTGTCTATTCCCAAGAACCGATGCTTCCAAATTATTTAGATCTTGTTCAAGGAAATATTTAGTTTCATCAATTTCAAGCTGTGCAGTTACGCCATATATGCTTCTTTTAACAATCTCTGAGAATTGTTCATTGCGCATTTTAATGATATTCTCCATGTACATTATTTGCACAAAGAGAAGACCAAGAAACGAAAATGCCATTACTATAGCCAGAAGCCAAATAGTTGATTTTTTCATAATTCAATTAAATTCTACGCAATTAAATACTAAAACAAGTATATTTTTAAAGATTAACAATCTATATAAACAAATGTTTCTATGATTAGCACTTTTAAAACACTTATTTTTAACAATACGATGCAAATTTAACAAATAGATATATAAAATGCAAACAAATAAACATAATTCCCTTAAATTTTCGTCACATTTTCACATTTAACAAAAAAGAGGAGATAACCAATGGCTATCTCCTCAATCATATATTCGACTTTAATTAGTCTTCTTTATTTTCAGCTTCGTAAGCCTTCAACAACTTATCTTGAACATCACCAGGAACCAATTCATAAGAAGCAAACTTCATTGTGAATGAAGAACGGCCACCAGTAATTGAGCTTAATGATGTTGAATAGCTTGCCATTTCTTTCAAAGGTACCTTAGCAGAGATCTTTTCAAGTCCCTTATCGCTTTCCATACCCATGATTAATGCGCGACGGCTTTGTAGATCACTCATCACATCACCCATCTTATCACTTGGAACAAGTACTTCTACATCATATACTGGTTCAAGAATCTTAGGGTTAGCATTCTTAAATGCTTCGCTAAATGCATTTCTACCAGCAAGACGGAAAGAGATTTCATTTGAATCTACTGGGTGCATCTTACCATCATAGATACATACGCGTACATCACGAGCATAAGAACCTGTCAATGGGCCTTGTTCAATTCTATCCATAAGACCCTTAACGATAGCAGGGATGAAGCGTGCATCAATAGCACCACCTACGATACAGTTACAAACAACAAGCTTACCGCCCCATTCAAGAGGAATTTCTTGAGTATCCTTAACATTCATCTTGAATTCTTGACCACCAAACTTATATGTATCTGGTTTTGGCATACCTTCTTCATATGGTTCAATAATCAAGTGAACTTCACCAAATTGACCAGCACCACCTGATTGCTTCTTGTGACGATAGTCTGCACGAGCAGCCTTAGTAATTGTTTCACGATAAGGAATCTTAGGTTCTATGAAGTTAATCGCTAATTTTTCGTTATTTTCAATTCTCCACTTCAATGTTCTCAAGTGGAATTCACCTTGTCCTGAAACAATTGTTTGCTTCAATTCCTTAGATTGTTCTACAATCCAAGTTGGATCTTCTTCGTGCATACGAGTAAGAATTGCACTCAATTTTTCTGCATCAGCTTCATTAGCTGGCTTAATAGCGCGTTGATACTTAGGAGCAGGGTACTTGATGAAATCAAACTTATATTCACAACCAGCACCATTAAGTGTACAACCTGTGCGAACATCCTTCATCTTAACTGTAGCACCGATATCACCAGCCTTCAATTCATCAACCGCAGTCTTAACTTGACCACATACGCAATAGATTTGAGCAAGACGCTCTTTGCTATCACGATTCATATTAGTTACATCAGCACCTGCTTTTAGAGTACCCGACATTACACGGAAATAAGTAACTTCACCGATATGTGGTTCAACTGTTGTTTTGAATACGAACAAGCTCAATGGACCGTTTGAATCAGCAGGAACTTCTTCCAAATCAGTGTTAATTGGAGCTGGCATATCATCTACGAAAGGAACTACATTACCCAAGAATTCCATCATACGACGAACACCCATATCCTTCAATGCGCTAACACAGAATACAGGGAAAATACCGCGATCGATAAGACCCTTGCGGATACCAAGACGCAATTCATCTTCAGTCAATGCACCTTGTTCAAAGAATTTATCCATCAAGCCTTCATCATTTTCAGCAGCAGCTTCAACCAATGCTTGATGCCATTCAAGAGCTTTTTCTTTATATTCTTCTGGGATTTCAGTAATTGTAGGTACACCACCATCAGGACCCCAAGTATATTGCTTCATCAACAAAACATCAATCATTGAGTTGAAAGAAGGGCCACAATTGATAGGGAATTGGATAGGCACTACTTTACTTCCGTAATGTTCTTTCAATTGCAAAAGTGAATTATCGAAATCAGCCTTTTCACCATCAAGTTGATTAATTGCAAAAATGATTGGTTTTTTTAATTTTTCACAAGTGCGGAAAATATTTTGTGTACCAACTTCAACACCATATTGTCCATCGATTAGGATAACACCAGTATCTGTTACATTCAATGCAGTTACAGCATTACCAACAAAGTCATCACTACCTGGGCAATCGATAACATTAAGTTTCTTATTCAAAAATTCTGCATAAAATACAGTTGAAAAAACAGAATAGCCATATTCTTTTTCAACTGGGAAATAGTCGCAAGTAGTAGTTTTAGCTTCTACTGTACCTCTACGTTTTATAACTCCACACTCGTAAAGCATTGCTTCAGCAAGTGTGGTTTTACCAGATCCTTTGCTACCAAGCAAAGAAATGTTTTTAATTTCGTTAGTTTGATAAACTTTCATAATATTAGCGATTTTTAGTTTCTAATAGATTTAATTTTAATAAGCGGACGCAAATTACAATTTTTTTCTGACATAGAAGCATTTTAGCAATATGTTATAAAACATCTTTTCATCACGAGCTATTTGTTTGCACATATATTATATTATAGTTACTTTTGTCAAATATGGCAGGAATATATATTCATATACCGTTTTGCAAGAAAAGATGCATATATTGTGATTTTTATTCATCGACTGATAATCGTTTGGTCGATAAATATATAGATGCTCTTTGCATAGAGTTAGAATCTCGATTACACGAAATCGACAAAAATAATATCACTACAATATATATAGGTGGTGGCACTCCTTCACAGCTATCAGCAACCCAATTAGGTGAAATTATAAATTTTATTAAATCAAAAATTGATTTCTCACTAATTGAAGAATTCACCATTGAAGTCAATCCCGATGATGTAACTTACGATTACATTAAGGAATGTATAACATTTGGCATAAATAGAGTAAGTATGGGAATTCAAAGCTTTGTCGATGAAGAATTGAAAATAATCAATCGACGACACGATTCCAGTCAAGCCATTAAAGCCATTGAAACAATAAAATCAGCTGGTATATCAAATATTAGCATTGATCTTATATATGGTCTACCATTACAGACCATTGAATCATGGATATACTCTGTCCGAAAAGCTATTGAAATGAATGTTCCTCACATATCATGTTATAATTTGTGTTATGAGGAAGGAACTACATTATATAAAATGCGAGACATGGGTGAAATAAAAGAATGTGACGAAGACACTTGCATCGAAATGTATGACATTTTAGTAAATATGCTTGCCGATGCTGATTTTGAACATTACGAAATTTCTAATTTCGCAAAGAGAGGATATTATTCACGGCATAACTCCAACTATTGGAATCTAACCCCATACCTCGGTCTTGGAGCTTCTGCTCATAGTTTCGACGGTTCAATTCGTCGCTACAATCCGTCTTCTATTCAAAAATTCACTTCTAATATATCCAAATTGGGCATTGCATACGAAGAAGAGCAAGAAACATTATATGAGCAATTCAATGAATATATAATGATTAATCTTCGTACAATGTGGGGCGTTAATACTCAGAAAGTGAAAACAATTTTTGGAGAAGAACTACACAATCACCTTATTAAATATAGTCGTAGATTTATTGAAACTGGGGACCTAAAAGAAAAAGAGAACACAATAGTCCTTAGTGAGAAAGGAATTATGCTCTCTGATTATATTATTCGCACTTTAATGTTTGTGCCTTAATTATTCGTGATGATATGGTTCGTTGTTTATAATTGTCATTGCTCGGTAGAGCTGCTCAGTGAATATCAAACGAATCATTTCATGCGAAAATGTCATCTTTGAAAGTGAAATTTTCTCATTTGCGCGATTTTTTACATCTTGCGAAAAACCGTAAGGACCACCTACGATGAACACTAAGCGTTTCGACACCGTCGACATTTTCTTCTCAATATATTTAGAAAATTCAACTGATGTAAACTCTTTTCCATGCTCGTCAAGTAGCACCACATAGTCAGACTTATCAATAAAATTTAGTATTGTATTACCTTCAACTGTTTTCTGCTGATCTTCCGATAGCTTTTTATTATTTTTTGAGTCTGGTAGATACTCTATATTAAAAGGTATATAGTAGGACAAACGCTTTGTATATTCATTAATTCCTTCAATTAGGAATTTACCATTAGTTTTACCTATTACTACAAGCAATATTTTCATAATTATATTTACTTAGTTCTTTTTTATTAATTGATAAATGCGTTAGTAGGGTATATCTATAACGCAAGCATTTCGTCAACACCGAAGCCGTTGAAACTATCCATTATCTTGTTTGCTTCAAGCTCTTCAATTCGTTCACGAGCAACTGTAGTTGTAAGAGCTACCACCTTACATCCTGCATTAATCCCAGCTTGAATACCTTGCAAAGAATCTTCAAATACATAGCAGTTTTCAGGTTTTACTCCAAGCATATCTGCGGCCATCAAATAACCTTCTGGATCAGGTTTGCAGTTTTTCACCATATCACCAGTAATTAGACCATCGAACATATCTCTAAAACCAGGCAATTGTTCAAAAGCATTAATCATTTTAATCATGCTACTACTTGTAACGATACAACTGCGAATACCTCGTTCGTTCAACTCTTCAACAAATTTCATAGCATCGGCAAATGGACGATACTTCATTTCCTTTTCAAAATTATCAAGAATTTCAATAATGACTTCCTGCAACTTTTTATCAGGATAGTAAGTATCCAAAATGGTTTTTAAATTTGAGCCTTTTATAATGTGCGTAAACCCTGGCACTCCAGTAGGATATTTATCATCTATTGCTTGCCAAAAATCAGTATATATGCCTTCGGTATCTAGCAAAACACCATCTAAATCGAATAAAACGCCTATTTCTTCTGCCATAATTTTCTTTAATATTCTAATATTTTACAAAAGTAGGCATTTTCAACGAAAAAGATTGTGTAATTTTGCAAATACATTAATTAGATAATAATAAACAACTATGAAAATAAACAAACTTGCAACACTTTTAGCAATTGTATTCGTAACACTTACATTCAATTGTAATGCATTTGAATTACATGATGCAGTTCTTAACACACGACCTTTAGGAGTAGGGCAGATGATATCATCAATCGATGGCAAACACTTCTACCGACTAAGCAGCGATAATTCTTCTATCGAAAAAGTAAGTTATGCCACTGGAGATGTAGTAAACACAGTTTTTAATTCATCTACTGCTCGTAATTGCAACATTAAAGAATGGGAAGGATTTACAATGAGTGAAGATGAAACAAAAATTCTTCTTTACACTAATTCTCAATCAATTTATCGTTATTCATTCAAAGCTGACTATTACATTTACGAATTGCGCCATAACAAAATGGCTAAGATATCGGCTGATGGTGGTGAAGAAATTGCAACCATGTCGCCTGACGCTCGTCAAGTAGCTTATGTTAAAGATAATAATGTATACATCTATAAAGTTGACTATGGTTCAACGGTTGCAGTTACAAAGAACGGCGAAAAGAATAAGATTACAAATGCTGTACCAGATTGGGTATATCAAGAAGAATTTGGTTTGTTAAATTCATTTGCATGGTCACCTGACAACCTCACACTTTCTTTTATTCAATGGAACGAAAGCGAGGTGCCAATGTACAAGATGCCTTTCTACAAAGGTGCATGCAATCCTATTGAAGCAAATGCACTTTATCCAAGTATTTTTGAATACAAATATCCTGTTGCAGGCGAGAAAAACTCTACTGTTAAAGTCTTAAGTTATGATGTTGAAACTCGCAAACTTCAAGACATGAAAGTTCCTATTGACTTTGATGGCTATATTCCCAATATTCGCTATTCGAAATCAAGTGACCGTTTAATGGTCTACACACTCAATCGCACTCAAAACGACTTAAAGATATATACTATCAACCCACGCTCTTCTGTGAGCAAACTTATTTACAACGAAACCTCCAATAGTTGGATAAACATAGATTTAGCAAATAAAGCAGTGTTCATGAACAACTCATTCACTATTTTAAGTGACAAGAGTGGTTACACACATCTCTACCTTTATTCAAACAATGGTACGCTAATCAAGCAACTAACTAAAGGTGAATGGAATGTTACCGATTACTATGGTTATGATGCTGTAAAGAATGTTTATTACATTCAAACTACTCAAAGAGGTCCACTTAATCGTTCTATTGCAAAAATAGACGCAAAAGGTATTATCACCGAACTTAACACTACTGATGGAACATATTCAGCAGCATTCAGTAGCAATTACAGCTATTATGTTCAGAATTTTAGTGACTCTAAAACACCAAACCAATATACTCTTTGGCTAACTGGAGTTTCAAAAAGCAAAAAAGTTCGCGATTTAGAGATGAACGACGATTATGCAATCAAATATGGCGTTGGCGTTCCTAAAAAGGAATTCTTCACTATGGAAAGCGATGGCTACACCCTAAATGGTTACATAATAAAACCTACCGATTTCAAATCTAATCGTAAATACCCAGTAATCATGTCGCAATATAGTGGTCCAGGTTCACAACAAGTGCTTAACAAATGGACTATTGATTGGGAAAACTATTTTGCAAACCAAGGTTATATCATTGCTTGTGTTGACGGTCGTGGAACTGGTGGCCGTGGCAAAGCATTTGAATCATTGGTGTATATGAATCTTGGACATTATGAAACAATCGACCAACTTGCTGCTGCTGAATATATGGCATCGCTACCATATGTCGATGCTAATAAAATTGGCATATGGGGTTGGAGCTATGGTGGATATGAAGTATTGATGGCAATGTCACAACCTAAGAGCAAATATGCAGCCGGAGTATCTATTGCACCAGTTACCGATTGGCGCTTCTACGACACTATCTATGCTGAACGCTATATGCGTACGCCACAAGAAAATGACGAAGGTTATCGCAAGAGTGCTCCTATCAACAAGGTTGCATTCCAAAAGGGCGAGCTTCTAATTATGTATGGCACAGCCGATGATAATGTACACCCAGCCAACACACTTGAATATGTATCAGCACTCACTGCTCGTGGAAAGTTGTGTGATATGATGGTTTACACTAATATGAACCATTCTATTAACGGATGTAATGTAAGATATCCTCTTTACAAGAAAGTTCTTAAGTTCTTCGACAATAATCTAAAATAAGATGTGCGACAATTATAAAAATTTATTATTTGTAGTTACTGGTCCTACTGCATCGGGTAAAACATCCAAAGCAGTAGCACTTGCTAAGCATCTCGAAGGCGAAATCATAAGTGCCGATTCTCGCCAATTATATCGTCGCATGGATTTAGGAACAGGCAAAGATCTTGAAGAGTATGGTGAAGTACCATATCATCTAATTGATATTTGCGAACCTGGCTACAAATACAATCTATTTGAATATCTTCGCGATTATAAAACAGCTGCCGATGACATTAAAAGTCGCAATAAAGCTACAATACTATGTGGTGGTACTGGGCTCTATGTAGAATCGGTGCTAAAAGGTATTCAATTACCTCCAGTTCCCGAAAACAAGGAACTTCGCTCATCTCTCGAAGGAAAGTCGCTTGATGAACTCACCGAAATATTAAAGAAATACAAGACACTGCACAACACAACCGATGTTGATACTGCAAAAAGAGCAATTCGTGCCATAGAGATACAAGAATACTATCACAACAACCCACAATTAGAGGCAAAAACTGAGCCTAACCCAATTAAGAATGCCGTTGTTATTGGTGTAGATATTGATCGTGAAAGCCGTCGAGAACGCATTTCTCAACGACTACGCACACGACTCGATAATGGTATGGTTGATGAAGTGCGAGGCATCATTGATAGTGGAGTTCTTCCAGATGACCTCATTTATTATGGTCTTGAATACAAATTCCTCACAAAACATGTAATAGGGGAGTTAACTTATAATGAAATGATTGAACAACTTGAGATTGCTATTCATCAATTCGCTAAACGCCAAATGACATGGTTCAGAGGAATGGAGCGTCGTGGTTTCCACATTCATTGGTTACCATACACTTTAACCAACGAAGAATTCATCGATGAAACACTCAAAATAGCAAAGCAAGTTAAAGAAACTATAAGCTAATCCAAAAGATAAAACCACTCAGTAGTACTGAGTGGTTTTTATATTACTTAGTCCATTTTTACGAGTCGATTATTTTTAATCGTATATTGTACTGAATTTAACAATTGTTCTTCGAGCAAATCATAATCAATAGGATGTACTTTAAGTGCTGACGATGTTGGGTAACGATTGAAATAGGGATTATTATGTAAATATAAATCAATGCTTTCAACTTCTTTTACCGAAAGTACTTTTTTATAGTAATCAATAACTTTTGATTCATATCTTGGTAGCACTTTTACCCCTGTATCACCATTCACAAAGTTTACAACAGCAATCACATGCCACACTGGCTTTAATCCTGCAGCTTGTGCTTTTTGTTCATCAGTAGTTCTATGTGATATTGAAATATTTCTATTGAAATTGGCATTTATAGTCTTCATTATGCTTCTGAATATTGTACCATGCGCCGATGAATCGCAAAGGCCATTATAACCAATGAAATAATGTATCATTTCATGAATAATAATATCCTCTACAACATTTTCGGGCAAGTCAATTCGCGTGTTGATTCGCATTTCAAAATCATAATGTTGCTTGCGACCATCACGCAACTTTTTCACTTTCGACACACATAATCCAAGGAATGTTTTTGCATCACTCAACTTGATTGGTATCATCGGTAGATGACCACCAAACATGAGACCATTATACTCCTCAAATTTTCGTTGCACATATTCAACGCTTGCTCTCATAAATACTATATTGTAATTGTAAAGCTATTCGAAAATATTAATAGTTATATTCTCTACGAGAAGCATCAAGACGCAATAATATAAATAACAAAATGGTAAAACCAAGCAACGAAGAACCACCATAACTAAAGAATGGTAACGGGATACCAATAACAGGACAAAGTCCAATTACCATACCTATATTAATTATTAGGTGCATTATGAATATCGATGCCACACAATAGGCATAGACTCGAGAAAATGCTGTACGCTGGCGCTCAGCTATTGAGATTATCCTTAAAATCAAGAATAAAAATAATCCAAGTACTGCAACAGAGCCCACAAATCCTTGTTCTTCTCCAATGGTACAGAAAATAAAGTCAGTGTGTCGTTCAGGAACATATTTCAATTTAGTTTGCGTACCATTCAAGAAACCTTTACCAAAAACACCACCTGATCCAATAGCAATCTTAGCTTGATTAACATTATATCCATCACCTCGAGGATCGTCAACAATGCCAAGAACTACCTTAATACGGTTCTGTTGATAGTCTTGAAGTTTAGTTTCAAAAAGGTAGTTTACTGAAAACACAAAAGCAATCGATCCTATCGCAAACAATAATACAACCAATAGTTTTTTTGCATCTTCTTTAAACATTGATAGCAATAGATAAGCTATTGTAAGCAGTAATATTACACTAAAATATATGTAACCATTAACTTCAATTTCAAATAATGTTAGTACATACATTATAATACCACTAACCACATATCCAATAGCGACATTTCGCCCCATTACAAATGATTTACAGTAAGTAAACAGCATACCTACTACGATTATCATTATCATAATAAATACACTGAATATACCAGTAGGAATACCCATTACTAGTGTGTCGGCATATTTAATTGCAACCACAAAGAACATAATTGCACATGCTCCTACAAATAGAACAAGCCCTGTCATACCTTCACGATATAGTACAAAGAATAACGAGAAGTACACTAACGCAGAGCCGGTTTCATTCTGCAAAATAATAAGCAAAATTGGCAAGCAGATTATAAGCAAACTCTTAAAATAGTTGTTTATGCTACGATTAAGCACAAAATTGTAGGTGCTAAAGAGTTTTGCAAGTGCCAATGCTGTTGCACATTTAGCAAACTCAGCCGGTTGCAAGCTTATAGGTCCCATTACAATCCAAGAGTGTGAACCATTCACCCCATCGGTACTAATAAAACGCGTTACTATAAGCAACAGCATCATCAATACATAGATGGGATAAGCATAAGCCTCAAACAAACGCTTATCTATGAGCATCATAGAGAAACCTGCTAAGAATGATATCCCAATCCACATGAATTGCTTTCCTGAGAACTCAGAAAAAGAAAACATACTTGCGTGGTCGAAATCATAAGTAGACGCATAAATTGTAATAGCACCTGCTACCACTAATATGAAATATATAACAAGCGTTATCCAGTCAACCGACTTGAATATCGATGTAGAATCGTAATTATTACCTCTTGTATCCACTGAAAATCATTGTATTTGATTCAAACATTCGTTGTTCGAGATATTTTCTCTCTGGAGCAATGCTATCATTAAGATATTTTTCCATCATAAGACTACCAATTGGCACACCGTATGTCGCTCCAAAACCTGCATTTTCTACATAGACACAAATTGCAATCTTAGGATTGTTCATTGGTGCAAATCCCATAAATGCTGAGTGGTCACGTCCATGTGGATTTTGTGCAGTACCAGTTTTTCCACATACTTCATGATCTTTAAGATTGGCTGTTCTACATGTACCACCTGTTACAGCCATTCGCATTCCTTCCACAATTTCCTCATAATAGCGAGAATCAATGCCTGTGTATTTACGCTCAGTATATATTGAATCTATTTGTTCGCCTGTAATTTCTTTTACAACATGTGGCGCCACATAATATCCTCTATTAGCAATAGTCGCAGCTAAATTTGCAATCTGTAGGGGAGTAGCCAATATTTCACCTTGTCCAATCGCAATTGAGATAATAGTGAGTGCATTCCAACGGTTATTCCCGTAAAATTTGTTATATGTGCCAGAATTTGGGATAAAGCCACGACTTTCACCTGGCAAATCAATTCCAAGACGATAACCGTATCCCATGTCAACAAGATAGTTCTTCCAAATTTCAAAGGCTTCGCTCGTTGAACCATATTTTGATTTCTTATCAAGCATATTCTTTAATCCCCAACAGAAATAAGCATTGCATGAAGTACGCAACGCAGGCTTAAGTGTGATAGGGGACTCATGACCGTGACAACCCACTTTCAAACGACCATACACAAAACCACCCGAACATGGGAAAGGCGTATTTTCAGTTACAATGCCTTCTTCACGGAAAATTAACCCTTGTGTAGGTTTAAATGTAGAACCCGGTGGGTATGCTGCCATAATTGAACGATCATACAATGGCAGAGTTTTATCATTCTTTAGTGCTTGATAGTTTTTACCTCTCACACGACCAACAAGAAGATTCGGGTCATAAGTTGGACTTGAAACCAAAGCTAATACTTCACCAGTCGATGGTTCAATAGCAACTATGGCACCAATCTTATTTTTCATCAATTGTTCGCCATATTTTTGCAATTCGATGTCAATACTCAATTTAAGGTCTTTACCAGCAACTGGTTGGACATCATATTCGCCATTCATATAGCGACCTTTTATCTTACCAACCACATCTCGAATAAGAATTTCAAGGCCTTTTTCTCCTCTCAGGTACTTTTCATAACTCTTTTCGATCCCTAAGTCGCCAGTGTAATCACCTCTGCGATAGTACTCGTCTTTTTTAAGGTCAGTATTGTTAACCTCTCGAATATTACCAAGAAGATTAGCTGCAACATTGTAGTTATATTGTCGCAGAATTCTTTTTTGTATATAGAAGCCTGGGAAACGATACAATTTTTCTTGTAGTCTACCGTAGTCTTGTGAAGATAAATGAGTGATGAAATTTTGTTGAGTATACTTTGAGTAACTTGGATTTTTACGCACATCACGCATTCTCACATCAAATTCCTCACGAGTTATTTGTAGTGTATTGCAGAAATCAATTGTATCAAATGGTTGTACATCTTTAGGAATAAACACCAAGTCATAAGCAGGTTGATTAAATACGACCAATTTTCCTTTTCTGTCATACATCAAACCGCGCGAAGGATAGATCGTTTTACGCAAAAAAGCATTTGAATCGGCATAATCCTTATATTTTGAATCGCTTACTTGCAACTCAAATAACTTTATCACATAGATGATAACAATCGCCACGATAATACCACCTATCACAAACTTGCGTTTCTCTAAGCTATAATCTTTTCTCACGATTTTGTCGTAGCTATACTATCAAATCCAAATAATATCACAGCTGTAAGTAAAGAACTTCCAATAATGCGCATTATAGTGAGCCCAATATTATAGAAAGTAAATAGCTGTATAAAATAAATCACAACACAAAGCAACAACACAAGGGTAAACATATATTTAATATATGTACTCACACCAAGTGTATTTATTGATGGAATTGGGTTACTCATTTCATCTTCGCGAGGATAAAACAATGTAAAAATTGGTTTTCTCAATGCTCCAATAATTGTGCTTGACATTGCATACATTCCATAAGTATTGCTAAATATATCTACAACTAAGCCAATAAGGAAAGACAATGTCATTACCCAATTAACCGATAGTGACATTGGTAATCGCAATATAAAATAAACAAATACAAATGGTACTGCTATATTAAACAAACAGATACGGTTGCACACTACTTGTAGAAATACCATCAACAAGAACATTACTGCAGATACTATCGCATTCTTAGTCATTTCTTACCCTCCTTCTTGTTTTCAAAATCCATCTCTTTGAGTGCGTCAAATTCCTTTTTTATGCCACTCTTAATCAAACGAACAGTACTTAATTGTGTGAAATCAGACAATAACTTTACTCGCAAAGAATAAAAGTTATCTCCACCTGAACTTAATTGGCTTTCAATTATTCCTACATTTATACCTTCAGGAAACACAGCAGAATAACCACTCGTTACAATTGTATCACCTTCTTCAAATTTTACATGGCGAGGCATTTCTTCAAGTATTGCATAATAGGGAGACTTACCATCCCAAACCAAGCTACCGAAATAGTCGCTTCCTTTAACTTTACACGACAATCTCAAATTAGGATTAAGCAAGGAGATAATTCTTGAAGATTTTTTCCCCATAACATTAACTATTCCCACTACACCATTTTGGTCAACGACACCCATTTCGGTTATCACACCATCATCAGTACCTTTATTGACAGTAATGTAATTATATTGCAATGAAATGCTATTGCTAATTACACGAGCTAATATATAATCATAGCTACTTTGCGATTTCTTCAATGAATCAGAAACTTGTATATTATGTTCCTTAACCATTTCTCTCAAAGCTAATACTTCCATCTCAAGTGAGGCATTTCGTTGTTGTAAATCCTCATTAATATCTTTCAAATAGAAATAAGAAGTTACACTATTTATTTCATCATAAATTGATGAAACCACCGAATTGGCCGATGTTAAATATACACTTTGTTGATATGGATTATTGTTGAACAGAAGACAACTGCTCAATACAAAATAAAATAGGAACACAAACCAAGCGCTATTTCTAACAAAAAAATCAATTAGATTTCGCATTTAAATTGATAATAATGGATTTTAGTCAATATTATTTAAAACGATAGGGAAGGCAATGAATAAATCAATGCCTTCACCTATATTATTGCTCGTGAATATATTATTTATCGAATCAAGAAACTGAAACGATCAATATTCTTCAATGCAACACCTGTACCGCGTGCCACAGCTTGCAATGGATCTTCCGCTATATGGAACTTAATACCAATCTTATCGGTCAATCGCTTATCAAGACCGCGAAGCAAAGCACCACCACCTGCCAAATAAATACCATTGTGTACAATATCAGCATACAATTCTGGAGGAGTTTGTTCCAATGCTCCAAGAACAGCCATTTCAATCTTAGAAACAGTCTTTTCAATACAGTGACTAATTTCTTGATATGATACTGGCACTTCCATTGGATATGCAGTCATTTGATTTGGACCATATACGATATAGTCTTCTGGTGGATTTTCAAGTTCTGTCAACGCAGAACCCACTTTCTTCTTAATCATTTCTGCTGTACGCTCGCCAACTTTCATATTGTGTGCACGACGCATATGTTCACGAATATCTTCAGTCAAGTCATCACCTGCAACTTGAATACTCTTATTACTTACGATACCACCAAGAGAAATAACAGCAATTTCTGAACTACCGCCACCTATATCAACCACCATGTTACCTTCTGGTGCTTCTACATCAAGACCAATACCCAAAGCTGCTGCCATTGGTTCGTAAATCATATATACATCTCGACCACCTGCATGTTCTGAAGAGTCGCGTACCGCACGGATTTCAACTTCTGTTGAACCTGAAGGAATACCTACAACCATTCTCAAAGAAGGTGAGAACCAATTGCTTCTTCTGCTTGCTTTCTTGATCAAACCACGAATCATCAATTCTGCAGCCTTGAAATCGGCAATCACACCCTTACGCAAAGGGCGGATTGTTCTAATTCCTTCGTGCTCCTTTCCTTGCATTTGTCTTGCTTCATCACCTACAGCAATAAGCTTATCAGTTCGAGAGTCAAGAGCAACAATAGAAGGCTCATCCATCACAATTTTTCCATTATGAATGATGATCGTATTTGCTGTACCTAAGTCAACAGCAATTTCTTTTGTTAATGAGAACCATCCCATAACTATTTTTTACCTATATGTTAATGTTTAAAATGTCTAACATGAGTCATAACCATTGCCATATCATTATTGTTACAATATTCAATGGTTTCATTATCTCTTACCGAGCCACCAGGTTGAATAACAACATTTACACCTGCTGCATGTGCAAGTTCAACACAATCGGCAAATGGGAAGAATGCATCTGATGCCATAACTGCACCATTCAAATCAAATCCAAAGCTCTTTGCTTTTTCAATTGCTTGCTTCAATGCATCAACTCGAGATGTTTGACCAATACCACTTGCATATAATTGCTTGTTCTTTGCAAATACAATAGCATTACTCTTACTATGTTTAACTATCTTATTAGCAAATAACAAATCTTCAATTTGTTCAGGTGCAACAGCTTTTGTTGTTACTGTTTCCAATTCTTCAGGAGTTTCTATGTGAGAATCTCTTTCTTGACCCAAAGCACCATTAAGAACTGTGCGATATTGCATTGCTTGACGATTATTATGCTTTTGAACAAGAATAATACGATTCTTCTTTTGCTTCAATACTTCAAGCGCTTCTTCTGTATATGAAGGAGCAATACAAACTTCGAAGAAAATCTTGTTCATTTCTTCAGCAGTTTCTTTATCTACTTCAGCATTTGTAATCAAAACACCACCAAAAGCTGAAATTGGGTCACCTGCCAAAGCATCTTTCCATGCTTCTACAACTGTTGGACGAGAAGCAAGACCACATGCATTGTTATGCTTTAGAATAGCAAAAGTAGTTTCAGTAAAATCGCCAATCAAATTTACTGCAGCATCAATATCCAACAAATTATTATAAGAAATCTCTTTGCCATGTAGTTGAGCAAACATTTCTTCAAAATTACCAAAGAAATAACCCTTTTGGTGAGGATTTTCACCATAACGCATCACCTTTGCGCCATTAACTGGTAAGCGTAGGGCAGATGTTTCATCTTTATCGAAATAGTTAAAAATATGGCTATCATATGCACTTGATACTGCAAATGCTTCTTTAGCAAACCATTTACGATCTTCCAATGTAGTTTCTGCACCACCATTAGCTTGAAGTCTTTCATATAGAGGTTCATATTGTGCCTTTGATGCAACGATTACAACATCTTTGAAGTTCTTAGCTGCAGCACGAATCAATGAAATACCACCTATATCAATCTTTTCGATAATAGCATCTTCAGCAGCACCTGAAGCAACTGTTTCTTCAAATGGGTAAAGGTCTACAATTACCAAGTCAATTTCTGGAATTTCATATTCAGCAATTTGACTCTTATCGCCTTCGTTATCACGACGGTTAAGGATACCACCAAATACTTTTGGGTGCAATGTCTTAACACGACCACCAAGAATTGAAGGATAACCAGTTAAATCTTCTACTGCGTCACATTCATATCCAAGGCTTTGGATAAATGATTGAGTACCACCTGTTGAAAGGAATTTTACACCATTTTCATTCAATAGTGCAAGAATCTTATCCAACCCATCCTTATAAAATACAGATACTAACGCTGTTTTAATTTTCTTATTTTGAGCCATTTTATATTCTTATTTAATTATTATTTCTTATTTTTTTCAATCCACTTACGAGCATTAACAAATCCTTCAATCCATGGAGTTACCTCGTTATTCTTTTTTGTTTCTGGGTAGAATGCACATTGCCATGGGAAGATAGCGCGTTCCAAGTGTGGCATCATAGCCAAGTGGCGTCCATCAGCCGAAGCAAGACCTGCAACAGCACGAGGTGAACCATTTGGATTAGCTGGGTAAGACTTATAAGAATATTGCAATACTACATTATACTTATCTGATGCTTCTGGCATATAGAACTTACCTTCACCGTGAGCAACCCAAATACCAAGTTTAGAACCTGATAAAGATCCAAACATTACAGAGTTGTTTTCTGGAATTGTAACGCCCACAAATTGAGATTCAAACTTGTGAGAATCATTATGCAACATCTTAATACGCTTGTTATGTTCTGGTGCAATTAGATTCAATTCCATCATCACTTGACAACCATTACATACACCGAGACTCAATGTATCTTCTCTTGCATAGAAGTTTTCCAATGCTTTCTTAGCAGTATCATTCCACAAGAAACCACCTGCCCATCCCTTAGCCGAACCAAGTACATCTGAGTTAGAGAAACCACCACAGAATACAATCATATTTACATCTTCAAGAGTTTCACGACCACTCATCAAGTCTGTCATATGAACGTCCTTAACATCAAAACCTGCATAATACAATGAGTATGCCATTTCGCGATCACCATTTACACCTTTCTCGCGAATAATTGCAGCCTTGATACCAGTTGAATTGTGGCGTGAACCTTCAATACCATAAGCCGAAGCAGTTCCCTTGAATCCTGCAGGGAAACGGTAACGAATAGGTTGCTTCTTATAGTTTTCAAAACGCATTTCAGCGCATTTTGCACCACTTTGCTTACGATCAAGCAAATAAGATGTCTTAAACCACAAATCACGCAAGTGATCAACAAATAGCATATATTCGTTATCCTTGTGATTAATAACAATATTACGTTCGTTATTAGGTTCAGCTACCTTAACTGCCTTAACACCTGCCTCTGACAAGATTTCTAGAACTGATTCCTCATTCTTATTTGCTACCTGAATTAATACCGCAGGATTTTCTGCAAATAGAACTTTAATCATATCTTCGCAATCGAATGCATCAAGATTTACATCAAGACCTCCCTTAACATTAGCAAATACCATTTCCAACAAAGCAGTAATCATACCACCAGCCGAAATGTCGTGCATAGCAAGTAGCTTCTTCTTTGAAACAAGTTTTTGAACTGTTTCAAATGCCTTCGCAAAATATTCAGATGATTTTACTGTTGGCACATCGCTACCCACCTTATTTAAAACTTGCGAAAGGGCAGAACCACCAAGTTTCAACTCATCATTAGAGAAATCAACATAATATATTGAGCTATCTTTTGCTTGTACAACTGGAGAAACTGTCTTTTTAACATCTTTAACTTCAGCACCAGCAGAGATGATCACAGTTCCAGGCGACACCACTTTCTTGTCACCATATTTTTGTGTCATTGACAAGCTGTCCTTACCAGTTGGAATATTAATTCCCAATGCGCAAGCGAAATCACTACATGCCTTTACTGCACTATACAATGCAGCATCTTCACCTTCATTTCTACATGGCCACATCCAGTTTGCACTCAACGATACGCTCTTCAAACCATTCTTCAAATTTGCGCCGACAATATTTGTCAATGCTTCAGCGATTGATAATACAGAACCAGCCTTAGGATCAGCAAGAGCAGCTTGTGGAGCATGACCAATTGATGTAGCAATACCTGCCTTACCAGTATAATCTAGTGCTACAACACCACAGTCACTCAAAGGAAGTTGAATTTCGCCTTGACATTGTTGACGAGCAATACGACCAGTTACCGAACGGTCTACCTTATTAGTCAACCAATCCTTACAAGCTACAGCTTCAAGTTGCAATACATTTTCAATATATTCGTTAAGTTTAGTAGACTCATATGTTACATTTTCCAAAACGCGTTCCTTTGTATTATCACGCATAATAGTCTTAGGAGAGCTACCAAACATATCGTTCATACCAAGATCAATTGGTCGAACACCATCTTTTTGTTCAAATACAAATCTATCATCACCTGTTGTCTTACCTACAACATAAATAGGTGCACGTTCGCGTTCAGCGATCTTACGGATTTGTTCAATATCTTTATCTTGAACAACCATACCCATACGTTCTTGGCTTTCGTTACCTATTATTTCTTTAGAAGAAAGAGTAGGGTCTCCGACAGGTAAAGCATCAATATTAATTTTACCACCAGTAGCTTCAACAAGCTCAGACAATGCATTCAAGTGTCCACCAGCACCATGGTCATGGATAGAAATGATTGGATTATTATCTGATTCAGCTAATGTACGAATGACATTAGAAACGCGTTTTTGCATTTCAGGGTTAGCACGTTGAATTGCATTAAGTTCGATAGCATTAGCATATTGTCCAGTATTTACTGATGATACAGCACCACCACCCATACCGATGCGATAGTTATCACCACCCATCAATACAACATCTTGTCCAGCTTTTGGAGTACCCTTAATTGCATCACGCTTATTAGCAAATCCAACACCACCAGCAAGCATAATCACCTTATCGTATGCAAATTGTTCTCCATTTTCTTCATGTTCGAATGTCAACAAAGAACCACAGATTAGAGGTTGACCATATTTATTACCAAAATCACTTGCACCATTTGATGCTTTAATAAGAATTTCTTCTGGTGTTTGATACAACCATGGGCGAGGAGGCATAGTACATAGTTCCCATGCACGATCAGCAGTCATTCGAGGATAAGATGTCATATAAACAGCAGTACCCGCAAGAGGCAAACTTGCCTTACCTCCACCTAGACGGTCGCGAATTTCGCCACCTGAACCTGTAGCTGCACCATTAAATGGTTCCACCGTAGTAGGGAAGTTGTGTGTTTCAGCTTTCAATGAAATAACTGAATTTATATCTTTAACTTCAAAGAAATCTGGCTTATCACCTGTCTTTGGCGCGAATTGTTCAATTTTTGGTCCTTTTACAAATGCCACATTGTCCTTATAAGCCGACACAAGTCCATTAGGGTTTTCTTGTGAAGTCTTTTTAATCATCTTGAACAAAGACATTTCTTTTTCTTCACCATCAATGATAAATGTACCATTAAAGATTTTATGACGGCAGTGTTCAGAGTTAACTTGAGAGAAACCGAACACTTCACTATCTGTCAATTTACGACCAAGTTTTTCACTTAATCCCTTAAGATAATCAATTTCTTCAGAACTCAAAGCAAGTCCTTCTTCAACATTATATTCCTCAAGATTTTCAATATATACAATTGGATCTGGAGTTTTTGTAATAGTAAACACATCTTTATTCAACCCCTCATAAACGCGTTGTAGCATTTTATCATGTTGTGGGGTTTCATTTCCGGCATAAGTAAATTCTTCGATACGAGTAATACCAGTCATACCCATATTTTGAGTAATTTCGACTGCATTTGTACTCCAAGGGGTAATCATCTCACGACGTGGTCCAATATAAGTACCCTTTACCGAATTCCCAGAAAGTTCTTTTGCTCCATCAAATAACCAATAGAATTTTTCTACTTCTTGAGCAGATAATTTATGGTCTGATTCAACAGCAAAAATGGTTTTTGATCCTTTTTTGAAGAATGTAATCATAATTTATATATAAGTGATGATTGATTTATTATATAATAATTCACGCAAAGATAGCAAAAATATCATAGAAAAACACTAATTTTGAACTCAAATTATTGAATAATGGTACAAGATTTCCAAATAAGAGTAAATCCTCGCACTTCAGCCAACGCTGATGAGTTGAAATTATACATTTCTACACAAGAAAACATAGATATTAACAGCATCAAGGGTATAAGAATAATCAAGCGCTCTATTGATGCTCGTCAACGCAATGTCATGGTCAATCTAAAAGTAAGAACATATATCAACGAGGAGCCAAATAACACCCCTCTGGTAGATCCAATTCAATATCCTAATGTTAGCGACAAAAAGCAAGCAATAGTAGTTGGTGCTGGCCCTGGTGGATTATTTGCTGCATTGCGTCTCATTGAGTTAGGTATTCGACCTATTGTTCTTGAACGAGGCAATGATGTTGAAGAGCGATTAAAAGATGTTGCGCGTATTTCTCGTGAAGGAGTTGTTGACCCTAATTCAAATTATTGCTTTGGCGAAGGTGGTGCCGGAGCTTATTCTGATGGTAAGCTATACACACGAAGCAAAAAGCGTGGTTCAATTGATCGAATCTTAGGTATTTTTCACCAACATGGCGCAAGCGAAGATATTCTTGTAGATGCTCACCCTCACATTGGAACCGACAAGCTACCTAAAGTAATTAAAGCAATGCGCGAAAAAATTATCGGATGTGGAGGTGAAGTCCATTTTAACACATGTGTTAACAATATCATTTTAGACAACAATGAAGCTATTGGAGTAGAGTGTGTTAATGGTAAACAATTCCATGGACCGATAATTCTTGCAACAGGACACTCTGCTCGAGATATATATACACTACTGCAAAACAAAGCAATTAAAATTGAGGCAAAAGGTATTGCTGTAGGAGTAAGACTTGAACACCCTCAGCACACCATTGACTGTATTCAATATCACTCACCTAACGGACGAGGTAAATACCTTCCTGCAGCCGAATATAGTTTCGTAACTCAAATAGATGGTAGGGGAGTATATTCTTTTTGCATGTGCCCTGGAGGTTTCATAGTTCCAGCTGCAAGTGATAAAAATCAACTTGTCGTAAACGGAATGTCTCCATCTAATCGTGGCACACAATGGTCTAATTCTGGCATGGTAGTTGAAATCCATCCCGAAGATTTAGATGCAAAATATGATCAATATGGTGAACTATGTATGATGAAATACCAAGAAGATGTTGAAGCACTTTGTTATAAGCAAGCTGGTTGCACTCAAAAGGCTGGCGCACAAAGAATGATCGATTTCGTCGAAGGTAGACCATCTAAGGACTTACCTCGTAGCTCATATGCACCAGGCATTCAACCATCTCGACTTGATCAATGGATGCCTAAATTTATCAGCAGACGATTGCGTAAAGGCTTTAAAGTCTTTGGACGCTCAGCTAAAGGATTTCTCACTAATGATGCAATTGTCATCGGAATGGAAACACGAACATCAGCACCTGTACGCATTCCAAGAGACAAAGAATCCCTTAACCACATAGAGATTAAGGGATTATATCCTTGCGGAGAAGGAGCTGGATATGCTGGAGGTATTGTGTCGGCAGCAATCGATGGTGAGCGTTGCGCCGAAGCACTATTCAATCATTACAGCAATTAACTCATTCTATTTTTATAGTCTTCGTAGGTAAATTCGCGAAGTATTTCTACTGTGCCATCGTTATGTTGATATAACATAGCGGGGTGCTGTATACCATTGAACATATGCGTCTTAACTGTAGTATAGTGATTCATATCCTCAAATGTCAACACATCACCTTCCTTTAGCTCTTCATCAAAGCTCCAATCTCCAACAAAATCACCACTCAAACATGAATTACCGCCCATTCTATAAGTTGGTTTGGTCGTATCAACCTCCTTTAATGCTTCACTAATGATTGGTTGATATGGCATTTCAAGACAATCAGGCATATGGCACGCAAACGATACATCAAGAATCGCAGTTTTGATGCCATGATTTGTCACCACATCCATAACCGAAGAAATCAAGTCTCCAGTACGCCATGTAAATGCACTTCCTGGCTCAAGAATTATTTGCAAGTTAGGGTATTTTGCTCTAAAATTCTTTAATAAAGTTATGAGATGCTCTACATCATAACCTTCGCGTGTCATCAAGTGACCTCCGCCCATATTAAGCCACTTTAATTTTGGTAAAAATTTACCAAATTGCATTTCAACTGCTTCTAGCACCTTTTCAAGATCATACGACGTAGATTCACAAAGCGCATGAAAGTGAAATCCCTCAAGACCTTCAGGTAATTCTTTAATATCATCAGCTACTACGCCAAATCTTGAACCAGGACTACTTGGATTGTAAATATCAGTTACAACAACCGAACACATTGGGTTAATTCTCACGCCACAACTTACCATCTCATTAGGATTAGCTGCATTATATTGAACAACTCTTTCCTTGTAACGATTAAATTGCTTTAATGAGTTAAAAGTAATGTGTGAGCTACCAGCAAGAAATTTATCTATCGTAGCATCAGTATACACAGGACAATATGAATGCGCTTTCACTTGCAACTCATCATTAGCAAGTTGCATTTCGTTAAGCGAACTTGCTGTAGACTTCACTCCATATTCACGAAACACCGAGAATGTACGCCACAATGCATTCGCCTTGAATGCCATAATAATTTCAATTCCAGCCGATTCTTTGACATACTTAATTAAATCCAAGTTACGGCGCAATCTATCTTCAAATACAATGTAAAAGGGGGTAGGATAGTTATTTTTCATATTATAAATTATTTCTATTAGGTATGTATTGGTAGGCGTACCCACAACCAACGAGGTATGAGTTTCCATAATAAAACAAGTATTGAGTATTTCCAATCAATAACAGCAACTCTTTTACGGCGTTTCACTGCTTTAAATATCTTTTTCGCAGCATATTCTACCGACATTTGCATAGGATACTTTTGTCCATCATCAAGCAAAGCTGTTGTAACAAATCCTGGTCGGATATCTGTAAAAGTAATATTTACATTTTGCATTCTTGACAATTGTTCAAGACAATCCAAATATATATAATTATATCGTTTTGTTGCGCTATAAGATGGCGACACACCAAGACCTTTTGTTCCAGCTATCGATGAAACGACTGCAATTTGTCCTTGCTTTTTATTATCTTTAAAATAATTGTATGCAGCAACTGTCATTTGTGTGAAGCCCAATGCGTTAGTACGAACAGTATCAACTTCGACTTTAATATCTATTTTAGTATTCTGGTGACCAACTCCCGAACAATGGAAATAGATATCCATACCACCAAGTTTGTCAATAACGGCATTCAATCTACTTGTTGCATCTGCAGTTGTTATATCAATAACCTCATATTCAACTTGAGCTGGGAATTGTAATTTAAGTTCTTTTAAAGCCTCTTCACGACGCGCAGCAACACCAACTTTCCAACCATCGGCAATAAAATTTAATGCTACCTGTTTTCCAATGCCAGAAGAAGCACCTACAATAATTATTCTTTTCATTTATTTTAGAATTTTAAATTTAGCAAAACGCAACATCAACAATTTAGTTTCTTGCAATTCGGTGAAATGAACTCGAATCTTTGCATCTGCACCCGAATTATCCAAATTCTCTACAACACCTTCACCAAATCGTGAATGTTGAATCATCATACCTACCGACAATTCACTTATATCATGTATTGCAAAATCTCCTGAAGATATATTCTTCAGAGAAGTAGGATAGTTTGGAAGAGTAGTAGAAGTTGTTGTTGTCTTTGGGGTATATAATTTCTTTTCTTCCTTTTTTTCTTTCTTAAATGTTGGTTTTGATGAATAATCATCAAAATCCCATGAGCTATTATTTCTATATGAGCTAAAGCTACCACCCATCATTGCCGATGTTTGTGACATTGACAAATATTTTTCATCTATATCTCTAATAAATCGGCTCATCTGACAAGACTTTGTTTGTCCATTACGATATCTTGATGATGCATATGTCATTGTACAATTAGTCTTTGCTCTTGTTATTGCGACATATAACAATCTTCGTTCTTCTTCAATTCCAGCTAAAGAATCTGAGCTCATGACCGATGGGAATAATTCTTCCTCAACTCCGACAATAATTACATTTCTAAACTCCAATCCTTTAGCAGCATGAACAGTCATAAGAGTTACACATTCTCCATCACCTTCCTTATTCTCATCTTGATCGGTTGCAAGCGATACTTCAGCAAGGAAATTAGTCATTGATGACTCTATCATATTACCCGCTTCACGCTTAGTTTCCACAAAGTCCTGAATACCATTAAGCAATTCATCTAAATTCTCTTTTTTGCTAATATTTTCAGGTGTTTTATCACAACTTACCATTGCCAACATGGTATCGCGCAATATTGCTTGTGCTACTTCGAATGCATTCTCTCCATTATCATTTTTTTCAATAAAGGAATTAATCAAAGTCACAAAACCTTGCAACTTCTTTAATGTACCCGCATTTATAGCAACTCCATTTGCAATAGGGTTATTTACAACCGCCCACATACTCTTATTAGTTTGTAAAGTAGCTTGCTGTATCTTTCCGATAGTAGTATCACCTATACCCCTCGCAGGGAAATTTATAATGCGACGCAATGCTTCATCATCATTAGGATTTATAGTTAATCGGAAATAAGCTATTGCATCTTTAATTTCTTTGCGTTGATAAAACGATAGTCCTCCATATATACGATAGGGGATATTTCTTTTTCTCAAAGACTCTTCAAGTACACGAGATTGTGCATTTGTTCGATATAGAATGGCAAAATCCTCATACGACGCACCTTGAATAGCCTTTGTGGCAATAATTTGGTTAGCGACTACATATCCTTCTTCAAAGTCAGAGTATGATTGAATTACCGGAATACGGTTACCTACACTGCTCTTTGAAAACACATTCTTCTTAATCTGATATTTATTTTTTTCAATCAATGAATTAGCAGCACTAATTATCGTTTGAGTTGAACGATAGTTTTGCTCAAGTTTGAATGTTTTCAGATTAGGATAAGATTGTGATAAATTAAGGATATTAGTAATGTTTGCTCCTCGAAATGAATATATACTTTGAGCATCATCACCAACTACACACAATCGATTATGTTGTTTACACAATTGTGATACAATAAGATGTTGCGCAAAGTTCGTGTCTTGATACTCATCTACAAGTACAAACCTAAAGAAATCTTGATATTTCTCAAGAACATCTTTATGGTCTCTGAGAAGTATATTGGTATAGAACAACAAATCATCAAAATCCATTGCTCCAGCCACACGACATCTATTCCAGTATGTTTTGTAAATTACATACATTTCAGGTCGTTTTGCTCTTATATCTGCTTGACGCAATTCTCGATTATTTTCATAATCCCATGGTGATATGAGAGCATTCTTCATATTTGAAATATGACTTTGGACATGCGAAGGATTATATACTTTATCATCCAACTGCATATCTTTTATAATCACCTTGATTAGTGATTTTGAATCATTAGTGTCATATATTGTAAAATCACGATTAAAGCCGATTCTATCAGCATTAATACGAAGTATCTTAGAGAAAATAGAGTGGAATGTCCCCATCCATAATTGTGATGCAAGACCTTCGCCAATCAATGACGCAATGCGTTCTTTCATTTCTCTCGCAGCTTTATTGGTAAATGTAAGGGCCAATATCCTATATGGTTCATAACCATTTTGCAACAAATGTACAATTTTATAGGTAAGAACTCGTGTTTTTCCAGAACCCGCACCAGCAATTACTAATGAGGGACCATCTATATATTCTACAGCGCTGCGTTGCTGCTCGTTCAATTTATCTAAATAATTTTCCAAAACTAATTCCTATCTTAATATAATCTACAAAATTAGCAATTTTCATAGAAATAATGAACTAACTTATCAAATTAAAGTTATACTATTAAATTTTTAAAACACATCTTTTATTATGACACGAAAACATTCCTGTTTCATAGCCATACTATTAATAATGTTTGTTGGCATAAATGTGCATTCGCAAACTAACAAATTGTTGCTAGATAGTATTCCTACAAATTGGGAGTACAACTCGGAATTCTCGCAAACCATACCTACCGAGGATAAATGGTGGGAAACTTTTGACGATAAATGCCTCGATAGTCTTATTACTATGGCTGTAGCTAACAATTATGATGTCTTAATAGCTCAAAAGAGAATTACTATGGCAAAAAATGCAGTCAAAATTGCTCAAAGCCAATATTACCCCAACTTATCTATCGATGCAAGTTGGACCAAAGAGCATAATAACAGCACAACAAATGACATCTATAATTTAGGGCTCAATTTTAATTGGGAAATAGATTTATTTGGTCAAATCACATCTCAAGTTAAATCAAAGTCATCTCTTTGGCAAGCCTCCAAAGCACAATATGAAGGCACATTAATTTCACTATGTGCTAATGTTGCTAAATCTTATATAAATCTGCGCACTTGGCAGATGCAATATAAGGTAGCAATGTCACACATTGAATCACAAAAACAAATTCTTGACATGACTGAGGCTCGCTTCAAAAGTGGATTAGTTTCTATGCTTGATGTATCACAAGCTCGAACAATCTATCTAAGCACTCAATCTTCGATTACTCCATTAAAAGCAAACATCGAAACACAAATCAATGCCATTGCAATTTTGCTTGGGACTTACTCAAACAATCTCCCACAAGGACTAAACACTCTTACTCGTATGCCAAATTCCTATGCTATCATTCCTATAGGTATTCCTGCCGATTTATTACGACGTCGCCCCGATATCAAGGCTGCCGAATACACGGTTGCGTCATATGCTGCTGCAATAGGTGTTGCAAAGAAAGATTTTCTTCCCACTTTATCAATTGATGGCACTTTAGGATTCAAAACCGATAAGATAAATGATCTGTTCAACAAAAATTCTTTCTCTTATTCTTTTACGCCTAAGCTTACCTGGACTTTATTTGAGGGGTTGAATCGCAATTACCAACTTCTTAATGCAAAAGAACAATATCAAATGGGCATTGATAATTATAACAACACAACCTTGAATGCTATTATAGAAACTCAAAACGCATTAATAGCATATCACTATAGCTTAATAGAGACTCAAGAGCTTGAAAAAGTCACTTCAGAAGCATATAATTCACTGAAACTTTCAGTTGACCTCTATAAAAGAGGGCTGACAAATTTTACGAATGTGTTGAATTCTCAGCAAAATTATCTTGAATACAACAACTCATTAGTTGCATCACAAGGGAAATCATTGCAATATTTAGTTGCTATTTATCAAGCTCTTGGTGGTGGTTGGAACATTAATTTCTAAACAACTTTTTAAATCGCAATATTATGAAAAATATTATCTTATACACAGCATCTTTAATCTTGGCATGTTTTGTATCATGTAACAAAACTGATAACACTAAGACCAACAATTACACAATGAATGTAAATGTAGCGCTACCGATTGTAGACTCCGTTACATTAAGAAAAAGTTATCCTGGCACACTAACGGCTCAATCGGAGGTTAAACTTGTAGCTCGTGTCAATGGCTTCCTTCAACAAGTCAACTACAAACCCGGTGATTTGGTACATAAAGGACAAACATTATTTATAATTGAGCCAAAACCTTACAAAGAAGCTGTTGCTCAAGCAGAAGCTCAATTATCAAGTGCAAAAAGCCAAAACGAATATGCTAAAACAAACTACGAAAGCATGAAGGAAGCCTCAAAAACAAATGCTGTGTCAAAAATTGATTTTGTTCAAGCTGAGACAACATGGAATCAATCTATCGCAGCATTAAAATCAGCTGAATCAACTCTCGAAAATGCCAAAATCAATTTAGGTTATTGTTATATTAAAGCTCCTTTTAATGGGCATATCTCACAAAAAACGGTTGATGTTGGCAATTATCTTAATGGCAGTGCTAATCCCTTTGTACTTGCCACAATCTATGACGATCGAACAATGACCGTTACATTCACTATTGAAGATAGTCAATATATGCGATTGATTTCAGAACAAAAGCAATCAAAGTCACAAACTAATTACGACACAATCGACTTAACTTTCAATGAATTGCTACCTCACAATTATACGGGGGAAATAAATTATCTATCTCCGATGATTGATCTATCTACAGGTACAATCACTCTACAAGCCAAAGTTGATAACCCGTATGGAGAACTAAAGAGTGGTATGTATTGTATCGTTCATTTACCTTATAAAACAGTGCAGCAAGCAACTCTTATCAAAGATTCTGCAATAAGTACCGACCAATTAGGTAAATTTATTTATGTAGTTAACGATTCAAACAAAATCGTATATACACCTATTAAGATAGGTGATTTAATCAACGATTCTCTTCGCATTGTTACCAAAGGTATCACACCTAATCAAAAATATGTTACGCAAGCCATTCAAAAAGTAAGAGATGGTATGTCAGTAGCACCTATATTAACTAAGTAAATCTATTATACCATGATTTCTAAGTTTTTCATAAATCGTCCAATATTTGCCACTGTTATTGCCATACTTATGATAATAATTGGCGGTATTACAATATTTACTCTTCCCGTAGCTCAATATCCTGATATTACTCCACCTACGGTACAAGTATCTGCTGTTTATCCTGGAGCAAGTGCCGAAACTGTCGCAAAGACTGTTGGTGTGCCAATCGAGGCTCAAGTAAATGGTGTAGAAGGTATGATGTATATGAGTTCCACATCTTCAGCCGATGGCTCATACAAACTTACTATAACATTCGAAGTTGGTACAGATATCGACATGGCAACAGTTATGGTTCAAAACCGTGTTGCAGTTGCGCAAGGTAGCCTTCCCGAAGCTGTCATTCAACAAGGAATTACGACTCAGAAGCAATCGACCAACATTGTTTTATTCGTGTCTTTAGAAGGTGACAGCACAAACAGATACAACTCTTTATATCTTAGTAATTATGCTAACCTAAATGTTGTTGATGCTTTATCACGCATCAACGGAGTAGGTGGTGTGAATGTATTTGGAGCAGGTAATTATAGTATGCGCATTTGGCTCGACCCAGAAGCCATGAGAGTGCGTTCAGTTACACCATCAGATGTATATCAGGCTATTCAAGCACAAAACATGGAAGTATCAGCTGGTAGTGTTGGCGCACCACCTACAAAATCAAACGAAGCATTCCAATTCACAGTTACTTCCCAAGGTCGACTTGTTACAACCGACCAATTTGGTGATATCATTATTCGAGCTAATAGTGATGGTAGCATCTTGCGACTAAAAGATATTGCAAAAATAGATTTAGGTAGTATTGATTACAATACAGTTTCTAATGTGTCAGGAAGGGAAACTGCTTTAATAGCAATATACCAACTTCCTGGTGCAAATGCGCTTGATGTTGCCAAAAATGTAAAAAAGGAACTCGACAACCTTCAACAATATTTTCCTAAAGGAGTCAAATATAAAGTGATTCTTGATACTACTAATTTTGTCAACGCATCAATTGAAGAGGTTCTGAAAACTCTTTTAGAGACATCTCTCATTGTAATGCTTGTAATGTTACTTTTCCTTCAAAATTGGCGAGCTGTCTTAATTCCAATGATTACTATTCCTGTTTCACTTATAGCTACATTTGCTGTAATGAAATTATTAGGATTTACAATCAACACACTCACTTTGTTCGGACTTGTACTTGCTATTGCAATCGTAGTCGACGATGCTATTGTGGTTGTTGAAGATTGTATGCGGCTTATTGACACAGGGAAATATACGCGCAAAGAAGCCACCTATATTGCAATGGAAGAACTTCAAGGTCCTATTATTGGGGAAGTGTTAGTCCTACTTGCTGTATTCGTTCCTACAGCTTTCATTGGTGGTATTACAGGACAATTGTACAAACAATTTGCTTTAACAATTGCTATATCAACAGCATTTAGTGGAATTAACGCACTTACTCTTTCACCAGCATTATGTGCCTTATTTTTGAAACAATCCAATTCAAATTTCATTATTTATAGGTACTTTAATAAGTATTTTGCTTCCCTCAAAAATTTCTATCAACGCATTATTAGTAAATTCCTAAAACGACCTATAGCCACATTAGGTGTATTTATTGCATTGGCATTATTAGGATTTTGGGGATTAATTAAATGGCCTTCATCTTATATTCCAAGCGAAGACATGGGCTACTTTATGACATCTGTCCAGTTACCAAGTGGCGCATCGCTCGAACGCACTGAAAAGGTCGTAAATGAAGTCGAACAACAACTCCTTTCAATACCCGAAGTAGAAGAAGTCATAGCAATCTCTGGTTTCTCTTTTATGGGCGGAGGTGCTACTTCTAATGGAGGTTCATTATTCGTTGTATTAAAACCATGGAAAGAGCGTAAGAATAAGAATCAAACTGTATTCGCAATTGTCGACAAGGCTAATGCTATGACTTCACAAATTCAATCGGGCATTGTATTCTCAATTAATCCTCCAGCAATACCTGGATTAGGTAACACTGGTGGACTTGAAATGGAATTACTCGATATAAACAACGAAGGTGCAAGCGAAATGCAGAAAGCTATTGCCGACATCATAACTGCAGCTTCCACAAACGAAGAAATTGCATCGGTTTCATCTCTTTATCAAGGTAACATACCTCAGTACCAACTAAATATTGATCGTAACAAACTTGAAATACAAAGCATAAACCTGTCGGATGTATATAATACCCTTAACCTTTTTCTTGGTCAAGCATTCGTTAACGATTTCGTTGAATTTGGACGCATATTCCAGGTAAAAATTGGAGCCGATTCCAAATATCGAAGTAGAATAGATGACATTCTAAAATTGAGTGTTAAAAATGCTAATGGCGATATGGTTCCTTTCTCTTCATTTACTACAATCGAGCCAACTCTCGGTTTATCAAATGTAACAAGATATAATATGTATCCATCAGCATCTATCACATTCAATCCAGCCGAAAATGTTAGTTCAAGTGATGGCATTAAAGCTGCTCAAGAAATTGTATCATCTACATTGGGCAACAATTATGCTTATTCTTGGACAGGTCAAGCATATCAAGAAACTCAAGCTGGAGCAACCATCACAATTGTACTTATTTTTGCCGTAATTATTACTATTCTTGTGCTTGCTGCTCAATATGAAAGTTGGACCGACCCGATAGCTGTAGTATTAAGTATGCCAATTGCCATTCTCGGTACAGTATTAGGTTGTATGGTTATGGGTGAAAGCATTAGTATCTACACACAAATTGGTATCATATTACTTCTCGGTCTATCAGCAAAGAATGCAATTCTTATTGTTGAATATGCAACCGACTATCGCCGCAAAGGCGAAAGTATTTATAATTCAGCTCTTGATGCCGGTGGTGTGAGATTTCGACCTATTATTATGACCTCATTAGCATTTGTCGTAGGTATATTACCTCTCATGTTTGCAACAGGTGCTGGTGCCGAAAGCCGTATTAGTTTAGGCACAGCTGTCGTTTTTGGTATGGCCCTTAACGCGATTATAGGCACATTGTTTGTACCAAACTTTTGGGATGTTATGCAACGAATTCAAGAGCGGTTTATAAGTCCGAATAAACAGGAATCTCCTTCAGAAAACAATAATTCCCTCGATCATAATTAATCGAGCAGCAATAATGGCTTAACCCATTCGACACTATAAGGTATTTGGCTTTGAGAACAAAATTATATCTCACAATTTGGTCAAATACCTTTTGTGTTATTTCCACATTGGGTGCTTTATATTCCACAATCACTAATGGATTGCCATATCTATCACTCACTAATGTGTCGCATCGGCGCTTTATACCATTCTGTTCAAGCGACACCTCATTATTCATCAATCCTGCAAGAAATCCTTTGTAATTAATCAAAAAGGACACGAAATTTTGTCGCACCCATTCTTCGGGTGTGAGCATTACATACTTTCTTCTTAAAGTGTCAAATATCAGTTCCTTATCTTTATCAACGCTTATACGCAAATTGGCCTCAGGTAAGTTGAGTTTCGGTTTATCCATTTTGTCAATTTAAAAGAATTGTGTAAATTTACTGAAAATATTCAACATATAGATTAATATGGCTGTAAAAAAGGAGACATTGTCATATATTGAGATATGCAACGACATAGCAAAAGGTAATTTTGCTCCCATTTATGTATTAATGGGGGAAGAATCTTTCTACATCGACCAAATAGAAAATATGATCGTATCGAAAGCTCTTTCTAATGATGAAAAAGCATTCAATCTTACCATTGCTTATGGTCTTGATACCGATATTCGCAGTATCATCAACTCGTGTCGTCGTTATCCCATAATGTCAAATTATCAAGTGGTGATACTACGCGAGGCACAAAACAACAAAGAACTTGACCTCATTAGCAAGTATGCCGAAAATCCACTTGAATCAACTATATTAATTATATGTCATAAGCATTCAAATGTTAAAGCAGGAGAACTCACCAAAACACTTAAAGCCAAAAATACTGGAATAATATTTGAATCAAAAAAGATCAATGAAAATAACGTTGGGCAAATAATCACCGATTATGTCAACTCAAAAGGTGCTAAAATAGATGCAAAAGCAACAGCAATGCTTAAAGATTTTGTTGGCACCGATCTATCACGCATCTTTGGGGAAATAGACAAATTGTATCTCATTCTACCCGAAAACAACAAACATATTACGCCCGAAATCATTGAGCGAAATATTGGTATTAGTAAGGATTTCAACAACTTCGAGCTTGAAAATGCGATAAGAGTAAAAAACGCTCTTAAAGCTAATCAAATTATCAATTATTTCGAAAAGAATCCCAAAAGCAACCCTCCAGTACTAACTGTTGCCGTTCTGTTCTCGTTCTTCTCTAATCTATTGCTTGCACGAACAGCAAAGGTCAAGACTGAGCAAGGAATAATGGACGCAATTGGAACAAAATCACCTTATAGAGCTAAGATTTTCACCGATGCAATGAAATATTATTCTACTGCAGGATGCGTGAACATAATAGGGTACTTACGAGAATTCGACACCAAATCAAAAGGCATAAACTCTCGACAAAACGAGTACCAACTCCTAAGAGAACTCATCTATAAAATTCTCCATTCATAAAGCAACAATAAAAAAACAACGCTTATCATTGATAAGCGTTGTTTTTTATTTATTATTTGAAATCGATTATTCAATTACAGTTACATTTTTGCCTGCATCAATAGTCATCAATTTGCCATCAATTGCAATTTGAGTATACTCTACAGAGTTTACTGTGATAGGATTACCTGCTACAAAATTCTTAATTCTCCATTCGCCTGAGAAATTAGAAGCAAATGTATTTCCTGATGTAGTTACTTTATGAGCTGCACCTACACCTGAATTTTGGAAATTATCAATTTCAATTGTAGCACAATTTTGGTTTGCAATTGCACCAGCCTTAGCACCTGCAGAAGCGTTGAATGTACATCCGTTAACATTTACATCATTTCCAGCAGCTTGTTCATTGTACACCAAGATAGCCTTACCTGTTGTATTGAATACACATTCATTGAATTCAGTAACATTAGCAGCGTAAGTCCAAACATATTCATTGTTTAGTTCAAACTCACAATTATTAAATACTACCTTTTCACCATATAGACACATAGCACCAATTACCTTAACATCGTTGTATGTTACTGTATTTACATGTTGAACACCTGTAGCATAACCAGAACCCTTAACTGTAACACCAGTCAAAGTCAAATTTGAACCACTCAAATTAGGCTTACTAATAGTAATAACAACATCTCTTGAACCTACAAGAGTAAGATTCTTATCACTCATACCTGGTAGAGTATAGCTACCTTCAGAAAGAACGATTGTCGCATCTTCAGTTGCTGAAGTTACTGCAGATTTTAGAGCATCTTGATCTTCAACTGTTACTACACCATCAATAACTACCCAGTTTCCATCTTTCTTTGTAACTAAGTATCCTGCAGGTACATTACCAGATGTTACTTCACTACCATCAACTAATGCTGCATCAGCAATAGATACATTAACAGGCCATTCAGTTGAACCAGCTGTTACAAATAGATATACATTACCCTTAAGTTGTGCACCTTCTTCTACTACAAGCTTACCTGTATTTGCATTCTTACTTGGATCATGGAAGAAAATAGACTTGCTTGCTCCTTCAAGAACTGAACCAGCCTTTACATAAAGTTCATTAGTAGCTTCAATACCATTTAGGAATTGACGTACTGCACGATAAGGTGATTTTACTGTTGCACCTTCAATAGTTGTTACAGCATAAGTACCCTTACCATTTGTTAGGTTATCAACACCGTATGCCATATCTGTACCACCATAGTGCTCAACAAGAACACCATTTTGTACTTTTAGATTACCACCAGGATTGTTGGCAATAACTACTGAAGAAGCATTCCAATTTCTGTTGTTCTTTGCAACAAGACCAATCACACCTTGTCCATTCACAACAAGAGTTCCACGATTGTCAATAAGATAGAAATTTCCCTTTGTATTACCGTCTGTACCACTAAGTGTAAAGCCATTTAGGTTTAGTGTTAACTCTTCACCAGCCTTAACTGTGATAGTTTCACCTTCAGCAAGTTTTACGTTTTGAACGAATTCAACTGGCAAATTAAGTTCAATAGCCTTTGCTACAGCTGTTGCCAAATCATCATAGCTTTCACCATTTACAGTTACGTTATAAATAGAATAATCAGGTTCATTGTAATCTGGATTGATTTCTACATTAACGTCTACATTGCTTGTAAGGATTTGACCATAGATGTTTGTACGATAGTTGCGTTGTACAGGAACTGAACCTACTGTGCGTGTATTTGCCTTAGCTCCATCTGTGTAAGTAAATTCAACATCAACAAGTTCCTTGTCAGCACCTACAAGAACATAGTTCATTGCAAGATATTCATATTCAGCTACTGGGAAAGTTTCATTTGTATTGATATCGTTTTCAGCAAAAGCAACTTCAGTTTCACCTTCAACTGCACCAGTTTCAAGATTTAGTTTAGAATATACATTCTTTACTGTTACAGCAGATTTTGTAGGAACATATCCAGCCTTTTCTGAATCGGCATAATCATTTGTACCGATATTCAATTGTGCGAATGGACGTGTAAGTTCTACCTTTTCAGTTTGAGCACCTGTTACAGTAAATGTGTGATACTTATAGAATGCATCACGAGTTTCATCATTGCTCTTAGCTGCAGTATAGTCTACCGACATTGTCTTATTTGACAAATCTACAGTGTAAGGAGCATTAGGAGCAGCTGCCCAGAAAATTACTGAGTAAGTGTTACCTGTAGTCAACTTAAGAGTTACTGTTGCTGAGCCATGAATTTCTGCATTTGTTGTAGTCAAGTCAGTCAACTCATTACCTTCAACATCATAAACTGCATATTGAAGCACAGTAGCAGTTTGACCATCACTGTAAGAACGTTTTTCAATGGCAGGAGTATCTACATTGAAAGAAACAGTTGCTTCTTCGTTTGGATTAAGACCTAAGTCTTGATCACTTTGACATGATGTCGCAAATAGCATCGCAAATGCCGACATTCCAAATAAAAGCTTCTTTGTCATATTGATTATTTAAAAGTTAATAATTATTTTTTAGATTAATAAATTTCTATATTATACTCTCCGTTAAAATCAGGTTTAATTTGAACACATTCTGATGCAATCGATGATAGGAACTCACCCTTCACTATAGTGAGTTTACATCTCATCACAGGCACATTGATAGGTTTTGTTGAAGATATTAGCTCTCCATATTTGTTGTACACTTCTAATGAAACACTAAGTGTGGTTTCTGAGCCATTCACAAAAATGTAGTCAAATCCCATCGTCATTTCATTATTGTTTTCAATATACATTTGACTTGTAAACGACACACCTGTCCATGCATCGGCTGGCTTATCGGTGAACATGTTAAACGAACATGGCATGAAAGCATGGTATCTGAATTTTACCTCAAAATCGCCAAGATTAATGGCTTGTAGTAGATATTCAATTTTTGCTTTTTTGTCCGATTCAAGGTCTATATTTAGTAACATTCCACGATCCTTCAACATCTGAACTACTCGTGATACAAATATTTCAACGTCGGTAGATACAAACTTGAATTTACCCATTGGGCGTTCCATATCTACAGTAACTTCGTTCTTAATCTCATTTGTAACTTTACCTGAATAATAAACAGGATTTATTACAGTAGCTGTAGCCACACCTCTAAATGCATCTCTATAATCGTTGCTACCAGAGTGGTTATCTTTATTTGCAAGAATGATTTCAGTGAAGTCAGACGTATTATAGTATTTATCATTAGTATTTTCTACATCTACATAATCGGCCCATACACGGAAAGTATATGTTCCTTCGTGCAATTCGAGTGGGGCAGAGAAACTTAGATCCGAAACACTTGATTTAGTAAATACGAATGTTGTATCAGCTTCACGATTATTCTCACGCGACTTGTCTACTCGATATGCTTTAACAATGTATCTTACATCATGCTTAGCACCCACACTCTTAGTATCAGTAATTTCTCCTGCACGAGTATATACTATTTCTTGGTATAATGGCATTGCAGTACTAAAATCGAGATGCAATACAAATGGTACACGCTCATTTCGATCTACAGGGAATTCATGAACATCGCATGCTGTAAATAGCAATGTCACAAATAATAGTATAAGGTATAGAGTCTTTTTCATCGTTTACCTCCTTTCTTTTGAAGGTCAAACGAGTAAGAGAATGTAATAGCTGCTTGATCAATACCCCAATATGTTTTCTTTTGTGTATTTATATATACACCATTGTTCACATTATAGAAAGTATCATAATTTAAGCTATAGGCACCTGCACCAAACGAAAATTCTATATTCCACTTCTTATCTTCAGTGATTGGCTTACGATAACCAATACTGATACCTCCACCGATAGCAGGATTTTTACCATCTTTATCTTGGTAACGATAATCGCCATCTACTGCAATATTATATTGAGCCACCCCAAAGTGTGCTCCAACAAAAATTCCACTATTGTCTTCTGATATCCAATAACGAGCTTCAGGTTGGATTCCTAAAGTTCTAAATTTAACACTTGATGTGAAATAGTTCAATGCAGAATAATATACAGGTAATGTTACAGACCAATGTTGTGCCAAATCAATTTCAGCAGCAATATTAGAAATCAACATTCCCCAACCAAGAGCATTAGTTTTAACATGCAATTTACGATTCCATTCTTCAACGTCAACAATAATTGGATCTGCAACAACAGGCGTATCAAGAACAGTCTCTACAGTTTCCACAATTACTGGTTCTGGTGTTACTACTGTATCTACACTAACTTCTGGCTCTGGGATAAGATCCTCTTTCTTGAAAGTAATGAATACAGCATAAGCATTACGCATTTTATTAAAGTAATGCTTATTTAGTTGTCTCCATACGTTACCATCATCTAAACGTTTCAATTTAACTACACGATTATCGACTTGTTCACCTCGTAGGTGATAATCAACCAACGTAGCTTCTTCGTTTAGAATAGCTAAAATTTCATCTTTATATTTAAGATTGGAATTTGTTACTTGATTTTTTAGATTATCCCATGAGATATAATTATCATTATAGGTAATTATGTTATCTGGGATACTGATTTTTTAGCGAATGGTTTTCTCAAGTGCCAATAGACGAGCTTTCGCCAATTTACGATTATACTGATAACTACCATCAGGAGAAACTGAACCACAGAATGATACTTCAACAATACTTAGTGCTGTATCTTGACTTAGTGAGTTATATAAATCGATGATATTTTGAAGATGTTCAGCATTATCTGAATATTTTGGATCAATATATGAGCTATTCGTACGGAAATCAATATTAATTTCTGTACGACCCTCTTGTGAATACGCCTTCAAAGCGCATAACATGAGGAGTATCAAAATAATATGACTTTTATTAAAGCTCATATTTCGATTAGGTTTCTCGGTATAAGATATTAATTCATAACAAAGTTACATTTTTTTTATTTAATTGCAAAAAAATGTTGATAAAATTACACCTATATGTATTTAATTATATTGGCGAGATCGTGATTAATCAAACAAAAATCCCACACATTGAATCGAAACTCATTATGTGGGTTAATCCTAAAAATAGGGTATAATTGTAATTATTTTAATCTATACATATATCCAAGTGTTACCATAAATGACATACCTGTTGATGCAGAGAATGCATCTTTCTTGCGACTTCCGAACACATTACCGAGTCCATAATAGAATCGACCTTCGAGCACCAACGAGTGCTTTTGTTTGGCAATAAATTCCATACCAGCACCAGCTGAAATACCATAATCAATCCTATTTTTTACAGGTAATACTAATTGTTCATTGTTTCGGTTCACGATTGGGAAGCCCTCTATATTTTGATAATTATTTACATCAAAATTAGCTATCGTAGATTCCCCAATCATAAATCCCACTTCAGGTCCTGCATTAAAGAATCCTTTGAACTTGTGACTACCGAATGAGATATGTGTCAATATAGGAACTCTCACATAAGTCAATCGACGAGTATATTCAAAAGCTGCATCTCCAAAGTTTTCTTTCCAACCACCTTGCGACATATTTATTTCGGCCATCAAACCGAAATTCTTTTCTTCAGAATATCGGAATGCAACACCTGCAGTGTAGCCCATGAGCATCGTTTGTTCTACAGAAGGAGAGAACAGCACCTTTGATAATGTTGCTCCTGCTTTTGCTCCAATGCTCACTCTCGATTCATACAAGGTTTGTGCATTAGCAGCCATTGTTGTTATACACAACAACATTATTATAGTATATAACTTTATATTTTTCATTTTATAGTTATCTCGATTTTATCATTCGATGTAAAGTGTACCAAATAAAGAGCTTGATTCACAAATCCACTCCAACTATTGATACGATCAAATTCAAACGAACTTTGCAAACCAACATATTCGCTTGAGTTTTGATTGAAATCTTTACCATTTTTACATATTTCTCTCAAAAAATATTTACCTGTATCATATCCCAAATATCCGAAACATGGTGTAGATTCAATCAAATCCTCACCATACCATTTTTGATATTCTGAATTAAACTTTTCAAAGTCATTAGCTTTTTCATCAACAAATACTCGACTATAAAAATGTGCATTTATAGTATGGAAATCTTGTTTCCAATCTTCCATATATACAGCCCATTCTGGATATCCCACAACAGCCGATTCCATCACAGGATTTTCATCCCTAAGTTTCTTCAATGCTGGTATCATTTGCGACAATGACGCCTTTGTTCCTGAAGTAGGGATAAATAATGTTTTTTCGTTAACATTCACAACTTCAAGCAATTCTTCACAAGTTAGAACCGATGAATATTCTACCTCTTTAACTGTTCTTCGTTCTTGTTCAAAATATCCTTTCAAGTTATCTGCTATATCTTTCTTAGCATTTCCTTTCTTGTGAATAAATACCACCTCATAATCTTTGAAATCCTTACTAATCCAATCGCATACATCGGCATACATATTATCTTGTGGGATATTAATTTGGAACATATAAGGATTATTGTCATAATTTTCGTCCTTCACTGAGAAAGTATTTACAACATATATGCCATTTGACTTGCTAAATGACGAAATGCTATCAAGTTGTTCCAATGCATCAGGAGCAAAAATCAAATCCATTTCTTTAACCTCATCGGTCGACAAAATAGACATTAATTTATCAGTTGTTCCTTCTGTGTCGTATGTATACACATTAATTTCATTATCATTATATCTTTCGTTTACATCTTTCAATGCCAACAAGAATCCCTTGTAAAATTCAGTATACAATTTTGATTGCTTAGTTTCAACCGAATTATTAAGCATAAAAGGCAACATCAAAGCCACATTGATAGACTTACTACTATTTAAATAATGTATTGAGTCATATATTTCTTTAATTCTTTCCGAATCATTATGTTGCAACTCATACTCATTACCTTCACTCACAACCACATCTACCGAATCGGTCTTTGCAACGGGTATTTGTATTGTCATACCTGTCTTGACTTTTCCTACATTAGGATTAGCATCTTCAAGATCATCAATATCAACACCTGTTCGCTTTGCTATTTTCTTCAAATTATCACCTGTTTCGGCAATATATGATTCCATAACAGTTACAGTTGTTTCTCGTTTTTCGGTCTTAGGTGCATTTGCAACAATTTTTATAACTGTACCTATCTTGAAATTTTCTGGGCTCACACCAGGATTAAGCTTCAATATATTCTCAATGGAAATATTGTAGTTTTTCGAAAGTCGATACAAGGTTTCACCTTGTTTAATTGTGTGATATAATACATTTCCCTCCATGTTAAGTTGTTCGTTTGCCGATTCTTTAACCGAAGGTTGTGGTATTACAATTTCTTGACCTAATTTCAATCCAACTCTCACTAGTGGATTATTAGCAATTATATCTTCTTGTGAAACGCCATAAGTCTTTGACAATCCATACAAAGTTTCACCTTTCTTTACAATATGTACAAAAGGATTTGATTCTTGAATCGTTGAGTTATTGTTCTTACTTGAATCAATCAATGACACTGGTAACAACAATATAAAGTCCTTCTTTAAACCATTATTTACCGAAGGATTATATTGTTTCAATTCATCATGTGTAATATTGAATTTCTTCGCTATGCCAAAAATTGTTTCTTTAGCCTTTACCTTATAGCAGTAAAATTCAGTATTACCAATAATCTTCTTTGATAGTTTTTCTGCACTTATAGTAACTGAACAAGAAATAACAAGTGTAATAAATACCAATAATATTTTCTTTAGATTCTTCATCATAACATCTTTTGTTTTGGTAGTAGGGGATATAATTCCCTTTAATCCCACAAAGTTACGCCAAAAAATATTGATAGTACAAAAAAGGCGATGCAAATATTGCACCGCCTTTCGTTTTTAGCATTTATTATAAATTTAAATACCTAATTCCTTAGCAATTACAGCAAGTTTTTCTTCTGCAGCCATATTTGTAGCTTCATATTCTTCAGCACTTGCCAAAGTACCATGAACTTCCATATAGAACTTAATCTTAGGTTCAGTTCCCGATGGACGAATAGATACCTTAGTTCCGTCTTCAGTGAAATATTGAAGTACATTAGATGTAACAGGCATTTCAAGCTTTTCAACAGCACCTGTAGCCATATTTTTAGCTTCAAGGCTTGCAAAATCCTTAATAAGAACCACAGGAGAACCTGCAAGAGTCTTCAATGGATTTTCACGGAATTGCTTCATGATAGCAGCAATTTCTTCAGCACCTGATTTTCCTTGGCGTACAAGAGAAACTCCCTTTTCCTTAGAATATCCGTAAGTCTTATAAATGTCAATCAACATTGCATTCATATCCATACCCTTTTCCTTACCCCAAGCAGCAATTTCAGCCATCAATGATACAGCAGAAACAGCATCTTTATCGCGTACGAAGTCTTCAGCCAAGAAACCATAGCTTTCTTCACCACCACCAAGATAGCGAGCCTTGCCTTCATTTTCGCGCATTACAGTTGCAATCCACTTGAAACCAGTGAAGCAGTCATACATCTTGATGTTTTGCTTTTCAGCAATCTTTTTCACTGTATCAGTAGTTACGATTGTCTTAACGATGTATTCTTTGCCTGTTAGTGTACCCAATTCTTGATTTCTTTGCATCAAGTAATACAAGAAAATCATTACAATTTGGTTACCATTTAGCAATTCATATTCACCCTTCAAGTTCTTCACAACTACACCTACACGGTCAGCATCAGGGTCAGAAGCCATAATGATGTCAGCATCAACTTCTTTTGCCTTTTCGATAGCCATAGCCATAGCTGATGGTACTTCTGGGTTTGGAGATTCAACAGTTGGGAAATCACCACTTTGAATATCTTGTTCTGGAACATGAATAACATTTTCAAATCCCCATAGAGCAAGTGAGCGAGGTATTAGATTCTTACCTGTACCGTGGATAGGAGTATAAACAATCTTCATATCCTTTTGGCGAGCGATTACATCTGGGCTCAATGATAAAGTCTTAATTCTATCAAGATAAATCTTATCGATATCTTCACCAATTATTGTAATAAGTTCAGGATTGCCTTCAAACTTAATTTCGCTCACGCCTTGAATCTTATTCACATAATCAATAGTGTTTGTATCGTGAGGAGATACCATTTGAGCTCCATCTTCCCAATATGCCTTATAACCATTATATTCCTTAGGATTGTGTGATGCAGTAATCACAACACCACTTTGACATCCAAGTTCACGAATAGCAAATGAGATTTCTGGAGTAGGGCGACAATCTTCAAACAAATACACCTTAATTCCATTAGCAGAGAATATATTCGCAGTGATTTCGGCAAACTTACGGCTATTGTTACGAACATCGTGACCAACTACAACTTTAATTTCTTCGTTGTCCTTGAAAGCATCTTTCAAATAATTTGCAAGACCTTGTGTTGCTGCACCTACAGTGTAGATATTCATTCGGTTTGAACCTACGCCCATAATACCACGCAATCCACCTGTACCAAATTCAAGATCTTTGTAGAAACACTCGATTAGTTCAGTCTTATCTTCACTATCAAGCATCTTTTGAACTTCAGCACGAGTAGCCTCATCATAATCAGCACTTAGCCATGTAGTGGCTTTCGCGGTAACAGATTTAATCAATTCGTCATTTCCCATAATTGTGAATATATTTTTATATTTAATAATTTGTTTATTTTCAAGCATCTACAAAATTATATCTTTTTCAATTAATTAGCAAATTTATAGCTTAACAACTGAAAAAATATTTCATAACCTTAATCATATTGCAATGATCTTCTACCGATGCCGACTCTCTTACCGAGTGCATAGCCCATAATGCATTACCTACATCCACACCCTCGATATCAATTTGCGAAGTAAGAATATTACCAAGTGTAGAACCACCTGCCACATCAGAATGATTCACAAAATATTGATATGGTGAACCGGCTCCTTCACACAAGCTACGGAAGATTGCAGCTGAATGAGCATCACTCATATACTTACAATTTGCATTAATCTTAATCACAGGACCAGCACCAATTGCAGGGTGGTTAGTTGGATCATATTTCTCAGCATAGTTAGGATGGAATGCATGAGCATTATCAGCCGATACCATAAACGATTTAGCAATCGCACAATAGAAATCTTCCATTGTTCCATCAACTGCAGCATTCACTCTTTCCAAAATATTCTTGAGTACTGGTGACGCAGCACCTTGTTTTGTTCCACTACCAGTTTCTTCATTGTCGAAAATTGCCATTACCTTAGTAGCTTGCTCGTCAGTTCCTTCGATCATAGCCATCAAAGCAGCATGAGCCATACTTAGGTCATCAAGTCGACCTGAAGATATGAATTCATTATGCATTCCCACAAGATTTGCCTTTTGTACATCATACACAAGCAAATCAAAATCAAGAATACTATCCATTTCCACGCCAAGCTCACTTGCTACTGACTTTAGCAATATATTATCCTTTTCGGCTGCATCATTAAAAATACCCAATACTGGCAACATATCCTTTTGCTTTGACAAATGATTACCTTCATTCACCGCACGATTGAAATGTATTGCCAAATGAGGTATCAATAGGATAGGGCGGTCAATTTTAATAATCTTAGTGATAGGATGCAATGCATCTTCGCCTTTCAAAATCACTCTACCTGCTACCGACAATGGACGATCAAACCATGTATATAGTATTGGACCACCATACACCTCAGTATTAAGTTTTACAATACCTTTTTCGCTCTTTATTTCGGCATTAGGCTTAATGCGAAAACATGGTGAGTCGCTATGAGCTGCGATAATCTTAAATCCTGTTTCAGCTGGTGTTTTCTTTCCTACATTAAATGCGAAAACAGCCGAATCGTTCTTTGTAGTATAATATTTGCCACCTTTTTCAAGTGTCCAAGGTTCAGCAAGGCTCAATTCCTTAAAACCGACCTTATTCAACTCCTTTTTTATTGTTTCAACAGCGCAAAAGTTACACACGCTGTTATCCATAAACTCAATTAATGATTGAACGTATTTTTCCATATCTTTTGGTATTATTATTTTTTACATGTCATAGTCATTCTCAGCATATTTTAAGTTGTGAATGGCTCTCATCACATTTACAAGTGTTTGCCCCCAATATGATTTAAAGTTATCTTTCTCAGCAAGCACTATATCATTCACATTTTCTGCAGGTGAATTCTTAATTGTTTGTACAAAGTTAAAGAATTCTTGATAAAGATCGCATAAATTCTCCGATATTGTTGTAGCGATAGGTGTATCAGAGTATTTCATATCTTCCTCAAACACTTCAAGATACACATCATCTTCTCCAAGCAATTGATATATGAAAACTCTCACTCTATTATAGTCATCTTCGGTCAAATAAGACTCTACATAATACAGTTCGTCTTCTTCATCTCGTTCTTTTTCCACAACATCACCTGCCGCAATATATATGCGTGGAAGTTGCTTTAGCATTCCAGTCAAGAATTCATTTTTATCTTTGTCCAATGCATTTTCCACATCTTGACAATACTCGTTTGCCAATGCGATAAATGCTAATGTATTTCGTGATAGAGTTGTTTCTTCCATTATCTATATAGGTTATTTTCTAATATATAACGATACACATCTTTAGGCAGGAAGAAATTCATGTTTTTTCCTTTCTTCAACTGCTCTCTTATATAAGTAGATGAAATTTCAATGATTGGTGAATCCAATTTTTCCACTTTATTGCACAAGTCATCGGGTATTACAATTTCGCTTCCCATTCGTGGATACACCAATATGTTATGTTTATCCAGTATTTCTTGCCAATCTTTCCACTTTTCAAAGTTCTGCCAATTATCTGCCCCAATCACAAGCACAAACTCATGCTGTGGAAACTTTTCGCGCAAAGCTTTTAATGTGTCCACCGTATAAGATGGTTTAGGTAAAGTAAATTCAAAGCCCGAAGTTATTACATTATCGCACTTCGATGCCACCAATTCTGTCATCGCAAGTCTATGCACATCATAACTTTGTGGCAATTCCGATTTTAGGGGATTCTGTGGTGACACCATAAGCCACAACTGCTCAATATCAGTACATTGAGTAATATAATTGGCCAATATTGCGTGTCCTATATGTATAGGATTAAACGAACCTCCTAAAACACCTATTTTCATCTTTGCTTATAATACAAAATCAGTTATAATTTGTTCGGTTTCTTTTACAGCCACATCTAATTTATCATTCACAACACGACAATCAAATTCACCTGCAAATGAAATTTCATATTCAGCCTTTCCCACTCGTTCTGCAATAGCCTCTGCAGTATCAGTAGCTCTTGAAATCAATCTTTCGCGTAGCACTTCTACACTTGGTGGCATAATGAATATTGACAAAGCCTCTGCGCCATATTTCTTTTTTACATTGATTCCACCTTTCACATCGATATCAAGAATCACATTTTTACCTGATTCACATATACGAGCGATTTCCTTCTTCAATGTACCATAATAGCGACCAGGGTACACTTCTTCATATTCCACGAGTTCATCATTAGCAATAGCTTGCTTAAATTCATCCTCGCTCAAGAAATAATAGTTCACGCCATCTATTTCTTCACCACGAGGAGCTCGAGTTGTTGCCGATATAGAAAATGCGAGATTCAATCCCTCATTTTTGATGATTTCGCCTATAATTGTCGATTTACCGCAACCCGAAGGAGCCGAAATTATAATCAATTTTCCTTTAGCCATAACCAACGATTACATTACATTCAACACCTGCTCTTTAATTTGTTCCAACTCGTCTTTCATCTTCACCACAATGCGTTGCATTTCAGCATGATTCGACTTAGAACCTAAAGTATTGATTTCACGACCCATTTCTTGTGCAATGAAACCCAATTTCTTGCCTTGACCTTTACCATTTTCAAGTGTTTCCAAGAAATAATCCAAGTGATTAGTCAAGCGCAACTTTTCTTCATTGATGTCAAGTTTCTCGATATAAAAAATCATTTCTTGTTCAAAACGGTTACGGTCATAATCCACTATATCAAGCTTTGCAATCGACTCTTGAATGCGTGTCTTAATCTTTTCAACGCGTTCCTTTTCGTATGGCTCTACTTCAGCAAGCAATGCTCTGATATTAGCAATCTTTTCAGTAAAGAATGTTGCCAATCGTTCTCCTTCTTGCTTTCTAAATTCGATCAATGATGCAATGGCATTATTCACGGCTTCCAACAATGCTTCGCCTTCTGCGTCCGACAACTCATTCATTCCGTCGGCTTTCAATGCTTCAGGCATACGAAGTAGGGTAGCATACCAATCCTCTGGCTGAGGAATTGACAATTCTGTAGCCATCTTTTCAAGTTGAGCTTTATAGGCTGCAAGTATTGGCATATTTAGGTTTACCGACAATACTCCATCAACCACCTCAGTTGATACAAACAACTCTACTTTACCTCGTTCAAGTTGTTTTGCAACCTCGTTTCTCAACTCCAATTCTTTTTCTCTATAGATTTGAGGAACTTTAACCTGCAAATCCAATTGTTTACTATTTAGCGATTTGATTTCAGCCGTAATCTTCTTGCCTTCATAGGCTACTGACGACTTACCAAATCCAGTCATCGATAAAATCATTTTTCTATATATTATTTTCTGCAAATTTAACTCCTTATTTTTAAGAAACCACAATAAACACCAATTATTTTCTATCTCAACTTTATTTTATTAATTAAAAATATGTTTAAAAGCATGTCTTCAATAAAATCTCTTTATTTTAATTATATTTGCATGTAAGATAATATCATTCAACTAAATCAATAGATAAATTCATTAAGCCATGTTTTCGACTGAAAATAAATCACATATTCCAAACAACCCACTGAGAGAAGACATTTTAAATCAAGTGAAAGAATACATCAGTCATGCCTATGCCGATGATCTTCATCTCGGGAACTATATCACCGTGGATAAAACTACTTTAAGAGTGGACTTTTGGAGTCGTAATCATGGCAGCGAGCCTAAAGATTCTAACTGTCAATATTACGATATACTTTCATTAATTAAGAATGGAGATTCAGCTTTCACTTACGAACCTGATGAAGTAGCTATCGATATTGTCGTTCTTGATTTCTTCCCAATTCAAAAAGTTGACGAGTTCGTTACCAAAGCAAAATCAGCCATCAACGATTTTCATCACACACATTGCATTGACAACAACACTATGCTTGGCATATCTTTTTCTCCGTTAAACATACAAGCATTCAATCCAAATAATTTAGAAGAAGCAGTTGAAGAAGATTATCAAAAAATGATAGATGAACTAGATGATTGTTCTTTGATTGAAGAATTTGAATTAAAACCATACATTAGACTCCGTTATGATGGAAATCTTTTCATAAACGAAAACAAATTGAAACGATTAGCTCTCGAATTATTTAATGAATATTAAATATAAAATTCATCAATTATTTAGTGTGTGCCAAGAGTAATTCAAAATAATCTTGTAAATTTGCATTTGATTTGAATTTGAAAAACAGAAAATGGCAACAATTTTAAATATTGACACTTCAACTGATGTTTGTTCAGTGGCTCTAACTTGCGAGGGTGAGGTACTTGAACATCGCGAAGAATACGAAGGACAAAATCACGCTAAGGTACTTAGTGCTTTCATCAAAGATATGCTCGATTATGCTACTCCTCGTGGCATCAAACTCGATGCTGTGGCTGTAACCACAGGTCCGGGTTCTTACACTGGATTAAGAATAGGTTTATCTGAAGCCAAAGGACTTTGCTTTGGTCTAAATATACCTCTCATTGGCATTAGCACACTTGAATTGCTCACAGTAACAGTTCTATTCAAGGAATTTTGGGACGATAATGTACTTTTTGTTCCTATGATTGATGCTCGTCGCAAAGAGGTGTTCACAGGTGTTTATGACAATGCGTTCAATAAGATAATGCAACCACAACCGCTCATTCTTGAAGAGGATTCTTTTGCACAATTCAATAATAAGCAATTGGTATTTATGGGTAATGGTTCCGACAAGGCTGCCGACATCATCAAGCACCCAAATGCACGATTCATCAAGCGCATTCGCCCCGAAGCTGTTCACATGATGGCGTTATCCGAAAGAGCATTCCGTAACAACGATTTCATCGACATAGCTTATTCTACACCCGAATATCTTAAGGAGTTCCAAGCTACTACTCCAAAGAAAAATGTATAACAAGCACACTTATCATTGATTAAAATGTTATATTACAAAGTGGTAATTTGCTTTAATCAATTTATCGAATTACTTTTGCAATAGAATTAAATCATTATATGTTAGAATATAACAATCAAAAGGGAGCACTAAAATTGCCTGAATATGGCAGAAACATACAACAGATGGTTGAATATTGCACTAAAATTGAGAATCGCGATGAGCGTAATCGTTGTGCCAATACAATCATTCAGTCAATGGGCAATCTTTTCCCTCAATTAAGAGACGACCCCGATTTCAAGCACAAACTTTGGGATCACATCGCTATTATGTCGGGATTCACACTCGACATAGACTATCCTTATGAAGTAATTAAGGAGGAAAACCTGCGCACAACGCCTCAAGCTGTCGGCTATCAACTCGAACCAATCCGTTTTCGCCACTATGGCAAGATTATCGAACAAATGATAGCTCGCGCTTGCGAATATCCCGAAGGCGAGGAGCGCGACACTTTGGTGATGCTAATTGCCAATCACATGAAAAAACTCATCTATGGCATCAATAAGGAAGATGTAGAAGATGAAAAGATTTTCAACGATTTGCACATTTATTCACGCGGCAAAATCAAATTGAATCCTGAGACTCACAAACTCCATATATTCAAGGAAGTCCCAACTCAACAAAACAACAATAAGAAAGGTTCGAAAAAGAAAAAATGATTACACGAGACGAAATAATCGAAATCGGTTCATTCAATAAGCCTCATGGCATTAATGGTGAAATATCAGCTACTTTTGACTACGATATTGATGTAATTTCTGATATTGAATGCTTCATTACCGATGTCAATGGTATTTTTGTGCCTTTTTTTGCCGAAACCATTCGAGCAAAAAACAATAGTACTGCTCTAATCAAACTTGATGGCATCGATGATGACAAGGGCGTTAAGTTTCTAGTTAACCACACCATCTATGCACAAAAAGCATCATTCAAGCCAGCTCAAATTGATGTTGATGCCGATAGCGATGAATTGCCACTCGATTTTTTCATTGGCTTCACTATCAACACAACCGATGGCACTTCAATAGGGGAAATCACCGATGTGGATTGCGCAACCGAGAATTATCTGTTTATCGTTAACGAAAGTGTGTTTGTGCCAGCTACCGATGATTTCATCACCGACATCGATTTTGAAAACAAAATACTCGAAATGGACCTACCTGAAGGAATTTTTGACTTATAAACTTAACAACAAAACAATATTACAACTATGAGCGAAAACAAAGTATTTGACGAAAATGACGCGATAAAATTCATTCGTGAATATATCCCTGAAAATATTAAGAATAAGTATAGCGATAATGACATTTTATTGCTAATGGATACTATGTATGATTTCTTCGACGAAGAAGATGACGATGATTTTGACGAAGAAAACTTCGATGACGAAGCTTATTTGAACAACATCGTAAACTATGTTAAGAAGAGCATTCGCAAAGACCCTGAAAATGCTATCGAAATGGACGATGTTAAGCATCTTGTTATGGGAGAACTTGAATACGAAGCAACTTTAGATGACATTTTTTAATTGATGAAAAAACTAACATTCTTTACGATAGTTGGCTTGCTCCTTTGTTTTTTATCTTATCCATTCGACAGCAATGCTAAGAAAAAAGTCGAAGAAGTGGATATAGTTGATTTGTCGATCGATGAAAACATAGAAATACCAAAATTAGGGAAATATGCCGACAAAATATCAGCTATTCAAGCTAAGGAAATTGCCAACCTAAAACAACTATCTAAAACAGGCTATCCTTATGACATTAAAGCCATTAGAAATGGGGAAGTAATAATGATTACTGTTCCTATGCGTTACTTGTTTGCAGCCAATAGCACCGATTTACACGAATCTGGCAAAAAGCATTTGGAACCAATTCTTAAATATTGCGGCAACGACAACTTGTACAAAATGGTGTTAGTGGCTCATGCCGACAATACTGGTAATGATATTTATGCCAAAAACATCACAGAACAACGCGTAAATAATATATGTGATTGGATAGGGGAGAAACACAACAACAAACTTGTAGTACCTTACGGATTAGGAAATAGCGATCCTATTGTTGACAACAATTCAGTTACCAATCGCAACATTAACCGACGATTGGTTATCTACATTATCCCCGAAAATGGTTTAATCGATTATGTAAAACGCAATAAAAAATCAATTAAATAAATCATTCACGACAAAAAAGCATTAACTTTGCAAAAAATTATAAAATAATATGGCAAAAATAGAGCTAAAAGACTTAACAAAAAGAGCTGACAATTACTCACAATGGTATAACGACCTTGTGATTAAGGCCGATTTGGCTGAACAATCTGCAGTGAGAGGCTGTATGGTTATCAAACCTTACGGTTACGCAATATGGGAAAAGATGCAACGCGAACTTGACAATCGTTTCAAAGAAACAGGTCATGTTAACGCTTATTTCCCACTTCTTATTCCTAAATCATTCTTGAGCCGCGAAGCTGACCATGTGGAAGGTTTTGCTAAGGAATGTGCTGTTGTAACTCACCACCGTCTTAAGAATTCTCCTGACGGCAAAGGCGTTATCGTTGACCCAGAAGCTCGTCTTGAAGAAGAATTGATTATTCGTCCTACTTCTGAAACTATCATCTGGAATACATATAAGAATTGGATTACATCTTATCGTGATCTTCCTATTCTTTGCAACCAATGGGCTAATGTGATGCGTTGGGAAATGCGTACTCGTATGTTCCTTCGCACTGCCGAGTTCTTGTGGCAAGAAGGTCACACAGCTCACGCTACTCGCGAAGAAGCTGTTGAAGAAGCTGAAAAGATGCTTCATGTTTATGCTGATTTCGCCGAAAAGTGTATGGCTGTTCCTGTAGTTAAGGGTGTTAAGACTGCAAACGAAAGATTTGCTGGTGCAATCGACACTTATACTATCGAAGCAATGATGCAAGACGGTAAGGCTCTTCAATCGGGTACTTCACACTTCCTTGGTCAAAACTTTGCTAAGGCATTTGATGTTAAGTTCATCAATAAGAATAATGAGCAAGAATATGTTTGGGCTACTTCATGGGGTGTATCAACTCGCTTGATGGGTGCGTTGATTATGACTCACTCTGATGACAATGGTCTTGTATTGCCTCCAAAATTGGCTCCTATCCAAGTTGTTATTATTCCTATCTACAAGAATGAAGAACAACTTAACGCTATTAACGCAAAAGTTGAACCAATGTTGGCTAAGCTAAAAGCAATGGGCGTAAGCGTTAAATATGACAACGCCGACAACAAGCGTCCTGGTTTCAAGTTTGCCGATTATGAATTGAAGGGGGTTCCTGTGCGTTTGGTTCTTGGTGCTCGCGACATTGAAAACGGTACAATCGAAGTAATGCGTCGTGACACTCTTGAAAAGCATTCAGCATCAATCGAAAACATCGAAGAATATGTTGTTAATCTTCTTGATGAAATCCAAAATAACATCTACACTAAGGCATTGAATCATCGCGAAGAAATGACTTACGAAGTTGATACTTGGGAAGATTTCAAGGAAAAGATCGAACAAGGTGGTTTCATTCTTGCACACTGGGACGGTACTACCGAAACAGAGGTTAAGATTAAGGAAGAAACTAAGGCAACTATTCGTTGTATTCCTCTTGATGGCGATAAGACTCCTGGTAAATGTATCTACACAGGTAAGCCATCAGCACAAAGAGTTATCTTTGCAAAGAACTATTAATCGATTAACATATACAGAAAAACGGAAGTCAATTGGCTTCCGTTTTTTTATTGTTTTACAAATCTTATTTGAGCCTTTTCGGTAGGGAAGATTAATGTGAGTATTTGAAAATCGGCTATTGATGCGTAAGTATCATCATCAAATTGCTCCATAACCGAATCCCACCACACTAAATCATAATTATCTTTGAATTTGGTTTTAGTCAGTCTACCTTTCAACATTCCGCAAGTCCAAGCACTTGCGTTTACTACAGCTCCATCGTAATATAATAGGTCATATCCACCAATATTATTTTTCACAACAGCCAACTTGTATTTGCCTCCAAGTTTTATTGTTTTTTCATCGATATTCCTATCAAGATATGTCCAAATTCCCTCTACAAAATCAATTTTGCCATTTCTTAGATATTTTTCAATAGCTTCTTTATTCAAATTGGTTTTTACTTGTTTTGATACATTTGAATCTATTTTCAAGACTAATCTTTCTATCGCAACTTCAGCTCCTGAACCTACAAAATAGCCAATATTAAACACATTGTTGAAGTATAACGATTCGTTATTGATAGGTTGCAATTTTTTATCACCAATACTTAGCATTACACGATTGTCTACACAATCAAATTTTATTGTATTAAGACCATCATAAAGGTTTACACCTTTTTCAAATTCTATTGTTGATATTTGCTTATATTTGCCTCCTGTCACACATATAACATCACATTTCATTGTTCTCTTATCAAGTACATCATATAATGCCGAATTGTGACAGCTCAATCTCAATGCATAATAATTATTATCATCAATATAATTCCACACTAAGCCCCATTCAGTTTTATCAAGCACAAGCTTATTGCCCTCGAAATCAAATACTTTAATTTTTCTTCCTTCTTTATTTCGCTTATTTGCAATACGCAACATACACGATAGATTTCCATCAAAATCGGCTACTTCAACAATATTAAATTTCGTTTTCGCACTATCATTTCGATGCAGTAGGGTACTATTCTTAATAGATAATCTATGCTTATTCAATACGCCAAAATTATTTTGATAAGTATAGTATTTAGTTTGCGCCTCAATAGTATTTAAAGCGCAAAATAGCATAATAATGCACAACAAAATAATCTTATTAAATTTCACACACATCATACATTGAAATAAGAAATAATAAAAATCTTGAAATCATTCTCGAACACAAAGATATTACAATATTTTTTATTACCTTTGTTTTTGAAATTGTTTTTGACAAAAAATGGAGTTAATCCTATACATGATATTAAGAGGACTTGCTATTGGTATATTGGTTTCAGCCCCAATGGGACCAATAGGGGTACTTTGTATACAACGCACTCTTAACAAAGGGCGTTGGTCGGGTTTTTTCACTGGATTAGGTGCAGCAATATCTGATATGATATATTGCTTACTTACTGCATTAGGATTGTCGTTTGTTATCGATTTTATCGAAACCAATCAAAGCGCAATGCAGGTGATTGGCAGTATTGCACTTATGATTTATGCAATATATCTATTGCGTAAGAATCCAGCAGGAAGCATAAAAGCGCCTAAGCAAAAGAAAGGATCTTATCCTCAAGATTTTATCACAGGATTCTTGTTTACATTCTCTAATCCTCTGATTTTATTCCTGATAATCAGTTTCTTTGCTCGTTTTAATTTCTTATCACCCGATTATTATTACTACCATTATATCATAGGATTCTTCTTCATTTTTGTAGGAGCATTGCTATGGTGGTTTATGATCACATATTTTGTCAACAAAGTGCGTTCACACTTTAATGTTAGAAGTATGTGGCTCGTTAACCTAATCATAGGTTTCGTAATCCTAATAATGTCTGGATTTGGATTTGTAATGGGTATTAAAGACTATATCACAGCTATTTTATGAGCAACAGTATTGCTAAACAACTAAAAATGTCATACTATCCACAATTGGATAATATGGATATGGCCGATGTGAGTAATTTTCTTGAACTAAATGAAGAAAAACATCACATAGGCTGTCGTAATTGGGTGGATAAATATCATTTCCAACCACTTGCAGCATTTACTATTGCTTATTCTGACAAATACATCTATGTTGACTTTTATGTAAGGGGTAACAACCTTCGCGCAGTCAACCACACCAACAACTCTCCAGTTGCCGAAGATAGTTGTGTCGAATTTTTCTTGAGCATCCCAGAAAGCAAAGAATATTGGAATTTTGAATTTAATTGCATTGGTACAGTCAACGCGTCACACCGTGAAACGAGAGAGAATCCGACAAGGCTAACTGACTGTGAAATAGCACAATTCAAGCGATATACCTCTTGCGGAACTGTACCATTCGAAGAAAAAGAAGGTATTCATTCGTGGAATCTAATGATTGCTATTCCATTCTCTCTTATTGGACTTGATGCAACCAATCTACCTGAATTTATTAAGGGTAATTTCTACAAATGTGGTTCAAAAACAAGCACACCACATCTATTAAGCTGGTCTCCAATCGAATATCCTAAGCCAGATTTTCATCGCCCAGAGTTCTTTGGAACTATTGGATTTGCGAAATAAGTATATTGAAAAAATTAGTACAAATAAATTTAAAAACACAACACATCATTTATGCAACCATTTGTTCACCTTCATGTGCACTCCCAATTCTCGATTCTTGATGGTCAAGCATCGATAAAGGCACTTGTAAACAAGGCCAAAGAGGATGGTATGCGCGGTATTGCGCTTACCGATCACGGCAATATGTTTGGGATTAAAGAATTTCACGATTATTGCAATAAAATAAATGGAGGTGTTAAAGGCGACATAAAAAACCTCAACAAAGAATTAAAAGAATTAGAAGCAACTGAAGAACCTAATGTAGCGAGGATTGAGGAAATCAAAACCGAAATCATAGCTAAGCAAAATCAGATATTCAAACCTATATTCGGTTGCGAAATGTATGTAGCCGAAAAAAGCCTATACGAGCATACTTCGAAAAGTGACACTGGTCGTCACTTAATTGTGCTTGCTAAAAACGAAAAAGGTTATCACAATCTAATCAAGTTAGTTTCAAAGGCTTGGACCGATGGTTTCTATTCACACCCTCGTACCGACAAGGAGCAACTACAACTACACAGAGAAGGTCTTATAGTTTGTTCTGCTTGTATTGGTGGCGAAATACCCCTATTAATTCGTCAAGAACGCATCGATGAAGCGCGTGAATCGGCAAAATGGTTCAAAGAAGTTTTTGGCGACGATTATTACATCGAACTTCAACGACATAAAGCTAATGTTCCTGTAGCCAATCACGAAACCATACTTCTACAAGAAAAAGCTAATATTGAACTTATTAAGATCGCACAAGAGCTTGGTATTAAATTAATCTGCTCTAATGATGTGCATTTTGTAAACGAAAGTGACGCTGAAGCGCACGATCGTCTTATCTGTCTATCAACAGGCAAGACCCTTAACGACGAAAAGCGCATGCTATATAGTAAGCAAGAATGGCTTAAAACTCAAGAAGAGATGAATGCTGTTTTTGCCGATATCCCAGAGGCTCTATCTAATACATTAGAGATATTAGATAAAGTCGAAATGTATTCAATCGACCACGATGCAATTCTTCCTAATTTCCCTCTACCAGATGGCTTCACCAACAATGATGACTATCTGAGATACCTTGTGTATGAAGGTGCTAAAAAACGATGGGGTGAACTTGACGAAGAACACATCGAGCGAATCGACTTTGAATTGAATACAATCAAGAACATGGGATTCCCTGGTTATTTCTTGATTGTACAAGACTTCATTCAAGCTGCACGCGAACTAGGCGTATCAGTTGGACCTGGTCGTGGTTCAGCGGCAGGATCAGCTGTTGCTTATTGTCTTGGTATTACACAAATCGACCCAATTAAGTACGATTTGCTGTTTGAGCGTTTCTTGAATCCCGATCGCATTTCACTACCCGATATCGATATCGACTTTGATGACGATGGTAGAGCGAGTGTATTGAAATATGTAACACAAAAATACGGCGAAGAAAAAGTTGCACATATCATCACTTACGGCACTATGGCCGCAAAAATGGCAATTAAAGATGTGGCTCGTGTTCACAACTTGCCAATTCCTGAAAGTGATAGACTCTCAAAGTTTATCCCAAGTAAGCCTAATGATATGCCAAACCAAGATAACGGAAAGAAATATCCAGTTACTATTACAAACTGCTTAAAATGCTTCCCTGAGTTTGCAGCCGAAAAGAACAACCCAGATCCAGTTGTTGTATCAACAATTGAATATGCTGCAGCATTGGAAGGAAATGTAAGAAGTACTGGTGTGCACGCTTGTGGCGTTATCATTGGTAGAGATGATATTACCGATTGGGTGCCAGTTAGTACAGCTCCCGACAAAGAAGGCAATAAAATGCTCGTTACTCAATATGAAGGTAGTGTAATCGAGTCTACTGGTCTAATCAAAATGGACTTCCTTGGACTCAAAACCCTATCTATCATCAAAGAAGCATTGGCCAACATCAAAAATACCCACAACATTGATATTGATATTGAAAATATTCCAATTGATGATAAACAAACATATCAATTGTATTGTGAGGGTAGGACAATAGGTACATTCCAGTTTGAATCACCTGGTATGCAAAAGTATTTGATTGAGCTACAACCATCTACTTTTGAGGATCTTATTGCGATGAATGCATTATATCGTCCAGGTCCAATGGATTACATACCCGATTTTATCGATCGTAAGCATGGTCGTAAGCCTATCGAGTATGATATTCCGGTCATGGAAAAGTACCTTAAGGACACATATGGAATTACAGTGTATCAAGAGCAAGTCATGCTTTTGTCTCGCTTGTTAGGAAACTTTACGCGAGGAGAAAGTGATGCACTACGCAAAGCCATGGGTAAAAAGCTACGCGACAAACTTGATCAAATGAAACCTAAATTCATTGAGGGAGGAAAGAGCAATGGCCACGACCCAAATACACTTGAAAAGATATGGCAAGACTGGGAAAAATTTGCATCATACGCATTTAATAAGTCTCACGCAACTTGTTACTCATGGGTTGCTTACCAAACTGCTTACCTAAAGGCAAATTACCCACCTGAATATATGGCTGCGGTGCTTAGCCGCAACTTGAATGATATTGAAAAACTCACCAAATTTATGGATGAGTGTAAATCAATGAACATTCCAGTTAAAGGACCTGATATCAACGAAAGTTACAAGAACTTCAGTGCCAACAAGGTTGGTGAAATTCGCTTTGGCTTAGGTGGTATCAAAACCGTTGGTGTTAACGCTGTAGAAGCAATTATTGCTGAACGCGAAGCTAATGGACCATACACTTCAATATTTGATTTCGTTGAAAGAGTCAATCTTTCTTCATGCAATAAGCGTGCTATGGAAGCGCTTGTACTTGCAGGTTGCTTTGATAGTTTTAAGGAAGTGAGCAGAGAAACATTCTTTGGTACAAATGCCAAGAATGAAACCTTCCTTGAATTATTAATGCGTTATGGATCTCGATTCCAAGAAGACAAGCAAAACCAAGCTACATCTCTATTTGGAGGTCTTGACGAAAATGTAGTATTCACAACAAAGCCACCAATTCCACAAGTAGAAAAATGGCAAAATGTGAAGATGCTTGACCGCGAAAAAGAATATGTAGGTATGTATTTGTCAGCGCATCCATTAGACCCTTATTATATGGAAGTGGAATATGGTTGCAACACGAAGCTTAAAGATATTCGCGACAAGGGTAATGAGCTAGACAAAGATCTGATTTTCTGTGGTTTAGTTGTCGACTACCAAGAAAAACCAACCAAAACGGGCGGAACCTTCGCCATAATGAAGATCGAAGATTACTCTGGAAGCTTCGAAATCCGTCTGTTTAAAGATAAACTCGTAAATTTCAGAAACTACGGAGTGGTTGGGACTGCTATTTTGGCTCGTGGCTCATATCAAAAGAGAAAGTACAACGATAATGTCGACTTTAATCTTACTAATATTGAACTCCTCGAAAAAGTTCAAGGCACATTAATTCACAGCATTACAATTACTATTCCTGCCAAGAGACTTACAGAGGAATTTGTTAAGCCGTTGAAAGATATCCAGAAAAGCTCAACGCAAAATAGAGGCGATTTATACTTTAATATACATGATGATAGTAGCGATAAGTGCATCTTATTAAAATCGCGCAACAAAATACCAATCACCCTTGAGTTGGTAAAACTACTTAAGAGCAAAAAACTTGAATTTGAGATAAATAAAAACTAAATACTAAACTAAATATTTAAATTGTTATGGCATACGAATTTACTGACGAAAATGCAAAGGTCGAAATCGAATCAGGCAAACCTGTAGTTATCGATTTTTGGGCAGAATGGTGTGGTCCTTGCAAGAAACTTGCTCCAATCGTTGATGAATTAGCAAGTGAATACGAAGGCAAAGTATTAATTGGCAAATACAATGTCGACGATTATTCAGATATTAGCACCGATTATAGTATTCGCAACATCCCTACAGTTCTATTCTTTAAAGATGGTGAACTAAAAGAAAGAAAAGTCGGTTCTATTAAGCGTGAAGACTTGGTAGCTCTTATCGAATCAATCATCTAATGATGCACTGATTTAAACAAGTTAAAATAATGATGGATATCAAATATTCATCATTATTACTTTTTTAATACAATTAATTTATATATCTTTGAACTGCAATTGTTTAAATCAAAACACAATGACTATCGTAGAATCAAGCTATAATTCTATAAAAGGGATTATAAAACTATATACTATCACGAATTCATCGGGTGCCAGTGTTACTTTATCAAGTATTGGAGCTGGCATTATAGCTATTAATGTACCTGACAAAGATGGTGTTTTAAGCGATGTAGTTTTAGGTTATAACAATATCACCGATTATATATACGACGGTCCATGTGCTGGTAAAACTGCTGGTCGCTACGCTAATCGTATTGCAAATGGTCGACTAATCGTAAATAATATAGAATACGCCCTGAACACTAATTGTGGACCAAACTCTCTACACGGAGGCCCTGAAGGTTTCCAAAATCAAAATTGGGAATCTACAATCAAGGACAATAAAGTTCACTTCAAATACCTAAGCAAAAATTTGGAAGAGAACTTTCCAGGCAATGTAACTGTTTCAGTTATATATGAATGGAAAGAGAACAACACCCTAACAATTAATCTCACTGCTACTACCGATGCCGATACGGTCATCAACCTCACCAATCATTCATATTTCAATTTAAAAGGGGAGGGTAATGGTGATATCTTCGACCATATTCTACAATTGAACTGCAGTAATTATTTACCAACTGATGAAACACTTGTACCAACAGGTGAATATGCTTCGGTAAATGGTACACCAATGGATTTTACTCAACCTAAAGCAATCGGCAAAGACATTAATGCCGATTTTAATGCATTAAAGATAGGTAAAGGGTATGATCATTGTTGGTTAGCAGATAATTTTGAAGATAAGCAATTAAAGGAAATCGCAATCTTGAGTGAACCCACAAGTGGTCGAGTATTAACTATCTCAAGCACTCAAGTTGGAGCACAAGTATACACTGGAAATTGGCTAAATGATAGCCCTCTTGGCAAAAATGGGCATAAATACTTTGACTATTGTGCAGTAGCTATCGAATGTCAAGGTCTCCCTGATGCACCAAACAAGCCCAATTTCCCATCTCAATATTTAAAACCAGGGGAGACTTATCAACAAACAATTGAATATTCATTTAAAACGACTAAGATATAATTAATGAAACCTACCTTATTATTGTTGGCTGCTGGAATGGGGAGCAGATATGGCGGACTTAAACAGCTTGATGGTGTTGGTCCAAATGGAGAAACCATTATGGACTACTCTATCTACGATGCCATTCAAGCAGGATTTGGAAAAGCCGTATTTGTTATTCGAAAAGATTTCGAACAAGAATTTAGAGAAAAGATTTTATCAAAATACGAAGGAAAAATTGAAACAGAACTTGTGTTTCAATCAGTAGATGCTCTACCTGAGGGATTTACATGCCCAAAAGATCGAGAAAAACCTTGGGGAACAAATCATGCTATTATGATGGCAGAAAATGCAATTAAAGAACCATTCTGTGTCATAAATTGCGATGATTTCTATAGTAGAGAGTCTTTCAAAGTTATCGGAGAGTACCTATCCAACTTAAAATCAGACCAACAGAATAGTTATGCTATGGTAGGATTTAAAGTACTAAATACACTTTCGGAAAATGGTACTGTTTCTCGTGGTGTATGTGATAAAAACGAAAACGACCAACTAACACAAGTAATTGAACGCACTCAGATTAAAGCTATAGGCAATAAAGTTTGCTACCACGGCATTGAAAATGCTTGGATTGAAATTGATAAAGGCACTCCAGTTTCTATGAATATGTGGGGATTTACACCCGACTATTTCAAATACAGTAAGGAGTACTTCATAAATTTCCTAAATAATCCCGAAAACCTAAACAACCTAAAAAGTGAATTTTATATTCCAACTATGGTTGATTACCTAATTAAGAGCAAAAAAGCTACAGTTAAAGTATTAAACACTGATGCTAAATGGTTTGGGGTTACTTATGCTGAAGACAAGCCAAGTGTTGTTGAACGCATTACAAACTTAATTGAGGCTGGTGAATACCCTCAAAAGTTGTTTTAATGATATTTAAAAACAAATCATTTGAAATATCACATAAATCAACTATCTTTGTAAGATGTAATGGATGATAAGTCTAAAATATTAGCTAAGAATAAATTTACACTCTTCCTGAATAGCAAGAAATTGCGTAAGACACCTGAGCGTTTCACTATTCTTGAGAAAATTTTTTCTTTAAACAAGCACTTCGAGGTTGACACATTACACGAAATGCTTGAAGAAGACTCATTCCATGTAAGTAAAGCAACTATATACAACACTATAAATCTGCTTATTGAATGTGGACTCGTAAGAAAGTACAGTTTCGACAATCAACAAGCTAAATATGGGAAAGTGAACAGCAACACAACCAATCATCACTATCTCATATGTACCGAATGTGGAAAAATTAAAGACATAAAAGATCTTGAATTCTCAGCATACATGAATGCTAGAAAATACTCTTCTTTTACAACAAAATATTTCCAACTATATGTATATGGTGTGTGCAACAACTGTGTAAGAAAAATTAAACGAAAATCAAATAAATAACTTAAATAACACTATTCAATTATGAAAGTCGATGTTCTTTTAGGATTACAATGGGGCGATGAAGGTAAAGGTAAAGTTGTTGATGTCCTTACGCCACAATATGATATAATTGCTCGTTTCCAAGGAGGTCCAAACGCAGGACACACATTGGAATTCGAAGGCAAAAAGTATGTACTTCGCTCAATTCCTTCAGGTATTTTCCAACATGGACAACTAAACATCATCGGTAATGGTGTTGTACTTGATCCAATCCTATTCAAAGGTGAAGCCGTTGATTTGGAAAAGAGTGGAATCAACATCAAGGAAGTTCTAAAGATTTCTAAGAAAGTTCATTTGATTTTACCAACACACCGTCTACTTGATGCAGCATACGAAACTCTTAAGGGTGCTGCAAAAATCGGTACTACTGGTAAAGGTATTGGCCCAACATATACCGACAAAGTAAGTCGTGATGGTTTAAGACTTGGCGAATGTCTTAGCTCAAACTTCAAAGAAAAATATGAAGCTGCAAAGAGCCGTCATCTAAGACTTTTGAAGGCTGTTACTGGCGAAGAACCAAATGTTGATGAATTGGAACAACAATGGTTTGATGCTATCAACTATATTAAAGAATTTGAACTTATCGACAGCGAATTCGTTATCAACAAGAGTCTTAACGAAGGCAAATCAGTTCTTTGTGAAGGTGCTCAAGGTAGCTTGCTTGATGTAGATTTCGGTTCATATCCATTTGTTACATCATCTAACACAGTTTGCGCTGGCGCATGTGCAGGACTTGGTGTTGCACCAAACAAGATAGGGGAGGTATATGGTATTTTCAAAGCATATTGTACTCGCGTAGGTAGTGGTCCATTCCCAACTGAACTATTTGACGAAACTGGTTCTAAGATTCGCGCTATCGGTCACGAATATGGTGCAGTAACTGGCCGCGAACGCCGTTGTGGTTGGATCGACCTTGTTGCACTTCGTTACACAATTATGCTAAATGGCGTAACTCAACTAATTATGATGAAGAGCGATGTGCTAGATGATTTCGAAGAAGTGCGCGTATGTAACTCTTACAAGATTAATGGCGTAGAAACACAAGACTTCCCATATTCTATCGAAGAAAACATCGAACCAATCTACACTTCATTCCCTGGTTGGAAAACTGATATGACTAAGTTCAAATCAGAAGACGAATTTCCTCAAGAATTCAAGAACTACATTAAATATCTTGAAACTGAACTTAATGTTCCTATCAGCATTGTTTCAGTAGGACCTGACCGCGAACAAACAATCATCCGCAAGAAGTAATCATTTATGGCAAAAATAAAACCTTTCAAGGGAGTTCGTCCTCCTAAGAACTATGTTACTGAAGTAGCATCACGACCATATGATGTTCTTAATTCGGAAGAAGCAAGAATTGAAGCTGAAGGCAACGAAAAGTCGCTTTATCACATCATCAAGCCTGAAATTGATTTTGCGCCAGGTACTGATGAGCATGATGCATGCGTTTACGACAAAGCTGTCGAAAACTTCAATATGTTCCAAGACAAAGGTTGGTTAGTTCAAGACACTAAAGAACATTACTACATCTACGCACAAACAATGAATGGTCGCACTCAATACGGCTTCGTTGTTGCTGCCAATGTAGATGACTATATGCAAGGTCGTATCAAAAAGCACGAGCTAACTCGTCGCGACAAAGAAGAAGACCGCATGAAGCATGTGCGTATCAACAACGCTAATGTTGAACCAGTGTTCTTTGCTTTCCCTGACAACGCAGAACTTGAAGCAATCATCAAGAATGTAACTTCAAACGAGCCAGAATACGATTTTGTTGCAAACGATGGCTTTGGTCATCATTTCTGGGTTATCAACGATGATGAAACTATTAAGCGCATAACTGAACTTTTCGCTCAGATTCCATCACTTTACATTGCCGATGGACACCATCGTAGCGCTGCTGCAGCACTTGTGGGACACGAAAAGGCTCTTGCTAACCCTAATCACACTGGCGAAGAAGAATATAATTATTTCCTTGCTGTTGCATTCCCAGCATCACACCTTAATATTATCGACTATAATCGTGTGGTGAAGGATCTAAATGGACTTTCTGACGAAGAATTCCTTAATGCAATTTCACAAAATTTCATTATTAAAGAAAAAGGAACTGAAATATATCGTCCTGAAAAGTTGCACAACTTCTCGCTATATTTGAGTGGAAAATGGTATTCACTCACAGCTAAGGAAGGAACCTACAACGATAGCGATCCTATAGGTATACTTGATGTAACTATTTCTTCCGACCTAATTCTTCGCGATATCCTTAACATTCACGACCTTAGAAGCGACAAACGAATCGATTTCGTAGGTGGAATTCGTGGGTTAGGCGAATTGAAGAAACGCGTTGATAGTGGTGAAATGGCAATGGCACTTGCTCTCTATCCAGTAAGTATGGAGCAACTCATCAACATTGCCGACACTGGCAATATTATGCCACCAAAGACCACTTGGTTTGAACCAAAACTTCGCTCTGGATTAGTAATCCACAAGCTTGAAGATTAATCCAATACAAAAATAAGGTGAAAGTTTTTAACTTTCACCTTATTTTATTCTTCTACCTCTCACAGCACGCACCCTTGGGCGAACTGCATCAGGTATGTGATCTATTCTGAAATTATCTGGACCATCGCCAACAACGCAAATCACATCAACACGCACACTATAGGCGAACTCAAGACTCTTTACATAAGCATTAGCAGCTCGAATCAAGAATGATTGTTTGCGTTTATCCACAGCGAGTAGGGCAGACTGCACATCATACGACCTCGTCTTAACCTCTATCATAACAATACATCTATCTTTCTCGGCCACAATATCAACCTCAAGTTTATCCAAACGCCAGTTTCGCTCTCTTATAATATATCCATTCTTTATAAGATAGTCAGCAGCAGCATCTTCGCCTTGTTTTCCAAAAATATTATGTCGAGCCATATCACATTTCAGTCTTTATCATCAACAAAAATAATAGTATTTATTCCTATCTACAAAAATTATATAAAAAAAAAGCGAGAATTAAATAATTAATTCCCACTTTGAATGTTTTCACAACGGAATAATCCTTATTGTGATTTGCTTTTAAATTTGTAATGCAAATATATACCAAAAACCAATATATTCCAAACTTTTTCGTATTTTTGTAGTAAACAAAAACTATTATTTTAAATTTTAAATATGAAACGCATACTAGGATTAGATTTAGGTTCATCAAGTATTGGATGGGCTATAATCGAAGAAAATAGTAAAGAAATTATCAATGAAAACGAATCATCACAGAATGATAAGATTGTTGCATTAGGTAGTCGCATCATTCCTTTAAGTACTGATGAAAGTTCACAGTTTTCAAAAGGTCAAGCATTAACTAAAAATGCCGATCGCACCAAGAGTCGAACACAACGCAAAGGTTACGACCGTTATCAGTTACGCCGTGCATTTTTATTGGACAAACTTAATCAATTAGGTATGTACAATGGCACTACACTCAAACTTTCCAAATATGAACTTTGGGGATTGCGTGCTAAAGCTGTTACACAACAAATTTCTCTACTCGAACTTGGCAGAGTCCTATCACATATCAATCAAAAACGAGGTTACCGAACTGTAAAATCCGATTTTAGCGACAAAAAACAAGGTGCCTATGTCTCGCAAGTAGTTGAACGATATAAAGAATTACATCAATTGGGATTAACCATAGGACAATTTATGTATAATGGTTTAATGTCCGATTCTTCATTCCGTTGCAAGGAAAGAATTTATCCTCGCGACGCTTATGTTGAAGAATTTGATGCGATTATGTCATGCCAAAAACAATTCTATCCTCAAATTCTTGTTGATTCAGAAATTTCTATCATTCGTAACAATATAATCTTTCACCAAAGACCTCTAAAATCATGCAAGCACCTTGTATCAAGATGTGAATTGGAACGACATGATGTAAAACGAGGCAATCGCATTGTAAATTGTGGGCCAAAGGTTTCACCTCGCACATCTCCATTATTCCAAGTATGCAAAATATGGGAAAGCATCAACAATCTTAATATTAAAAACAAAGTTAACAACACTTTATATATCAATCATGAGAAGAAACTTGAAATTTTTGAGTTTATGAACACTCATGAAAAGCTAAAAGTCAACGACTTAAAGTCGATTCTCGGAATTAAGTCAAAGGAATGGCAATTTGGTAAAGCTCTTGGCACTGGTCTACAAGGGAATACCACTTATTGCACTATTAATAATGCACTTGGCGATTTACCTCAAAAAGAGGATATTCTGCAATTTACCCTAAACACCGAAGATAGTGGAGCAGTCAACACCGAAACTGGTGAGATTGCTAAAATCATAAGTTCTTCTTTCGAACAAGAGCCACTATATCAATTATGGCACACATTATATTCTATATCTAATATTGATGAATTGCGCTCAGTTCTAATCAATAATTTCAAAATCACCGACGACACAGTTATTGAATCACTGTGTCAGATTGATTTTGTTAAAGCTGGATACAGCAACAAATCATCACGCGCTATTCGAAAAATATTACCTCACTTGCAAGAAGGAATGCAATATTATGAAGCAAAATTAGCTGCTGGATATGATGACACCACATTAACCAAAGAACAAAACGAAGCTCGCGAACTTGCTGAAAGACTTCTCACTATACCGAAAGGCGAACTGCGTCAACCTGTTGTTGAAAAAATACTTAATCAAGTCGTTAACTTGGTAAATGCTTTGATGGACGAATACGGCCGATTCGATGAGATTCGAGTTGAACTTGCTCGAGAGTTAAAACAAAGTCGAGAAGAACGCGAATCAACAACCAAGGCTATCAATCAAAGTCAAAAGGAAAACGAAGCAATAGCTAAACGCATTCAAGATGAATATAAGTTAACTCCAACTCGCACTCGCATTCAAAAGTACAAATTATGGGAAGAAACCGACCATATTTGTATCTATTGTGGCAACACAGTGAATGTACAAGAATTCCTTCTTGGGTTCGGAGTAGAAGTTGAACATATTATTCCTCGTTCTGTTCTATTTGACGATAGTTTCTCTAACAAAGCATGTGCATGTCGCGGATGTAACAAAGAGAAAGATAATCGCACAGCTTTCGACTATATGTCAAGTAAAACCAACAACGATTTGCAAGCCTATATTGAACGTATCAACAATTTAGTTGAGCGAAAGAAGATTTCATACACTAAACGAAATAAATTATTGATGAAATCAAGTGAATTACCAACTAATTTCATCGACCGACAACTCAAAGAGAGTCAATATATTGCAAAGAAAGCAAAAGAAATGCTACAATCGGTCTGCCACAATGTTTATTCAACAAGTGGTAGTATAACCGACTTTATTCGACACATTTGGGGGTGGGACGAAGTATTACACACGCTCAATTTCAATCGTTATCGCGAAGCTGGGCTTACTGAATATGTTGAACGAGAAATTGATGGCAAGAAACTTATGGTTGAACGCATTGCAGGATGGACAAAACGAATGGACCATCGCCATCACGCTATTGACGCACTCACTATAGCATGTACCAAGCAAGGTTATATTCAACGAATCAACAATCTTAACTCTCTAAAAGAAATCGCTTTCACATCGGCGTCGAGTACGAAACAAGACAACGACACGAAACAACGACTCACTAAATTGCAACGATATATTCGCATGCAACCTCACTTCTCAACTGCACAAGTTGAACAAGCGGTAAATCAAATTGCTATTTCTTTCAAAGGTGGAAAACGAGTAGCCAACATGGGCAAACGCTACATATATAAAGGTGGTAAAAGAGTACTTGCACAACAAGGTATTATCATTCCTCGAGGAGCGTTGAGCGAAGAAAGTGTTTATGGTCGCATTAAGAATCAAGAAACTGGCAAATACGATTATGTTATCAAATATAAAGTAGGGCAGATAGCTTTAAAAGATGTTGAATATGTAGTAGACAAACGAATACGAGATATTCTGCGCGAACGCCTTGAGCAATTTGGCGGTAAACCAGAAAAAGCTTTTGCTGAACCAATTTTCGATCATCAAGGGCGAGAAATTCGAAGTGTGCGATGTCGCACTGGATTATCAGCAACCGTTCCATTGCACTATAATAAGCACAATGAACCTATTGCGTTCGTCAAACCAGCTAATAATCATCATGTTGCAATCTATGAGGATGAAAATGGTAAATGGCAAGAGCATATTGTTACCTTCTGGCACGCTGTTGAACGCAAAAAATATGGAGTGCCTGTCATTATTAGCGACACAGCCGAATTATGGGAGAATATTACAAAGCAAATGCCACAATCATTCCTAAATCAATTACCCGAATCTGCTACATGGCAATTGAAATTCTCAATGCAACAAAATGAAATGTTTATTCTTGGTATGGAAGAAGAACTATACCAAGATGCAATGAGAAATAACGATTATGCCACTTTAAGCAAATACTTATATAGAGTACAGAAAATGACAAAAGGAGATTATTTCTTTAGACATCACTTAGAAACGGCTGTTGATGATAATTCAAGCACAGCTAAGCAAATGGGCAAGATGAAACGACTAAGTTTAAAATCTTTACAAGAAAATAATCCTCATAAGGTTCGAATAAGTCTAACTGGTAAAATATCTGAGATATGATAAAACGAACATTGTATTTCGGCAATCCTGCTTATTTGAGCACAAAATTAGCTCAATTAGAGATACGCCTTCCTGAAGTGGAAAATAATGACACCCTCTCTGAAACTTTCAAAGAAAATGCAATTAAGAAAGTTCCTATCGAAGATATAGGTGTCGTGGTACTCGACCATAAACGCATTACTATCACTCATGGAGCTTTAGCTGCTTTGCTGGATAACAATGTTGCCGTTATTACTTGTGATGAACAAAGAATGCCATCAGGATTAATGTTACCCCTTTCTGGTAACACTACGCAATCGGAGCGCTTTCGTTATCAAATCGACGCATCGTTGCCACTAAAAAAACAATTGTGGCAACAAACCATTCAGTATAAGATTCTAAACCAACGATCCGTACTTAAATCATCACGCCGACTTAAATGCAGTAACATGGAAGCTTGGGCAAAAGAAGTCAAAAGTGGTGATACCGAAAACCTTGAGGGTAGGGCAGCTGCTTATTATTGGCAGAATCTTTTTGGTGAAATAGATGGGTTTCGACGCAGTCGCGATGGAGTTCCACCCAACAATTTACTTAATTATGGTTATGCAATTTTAAGAGCAGTAGTTGCTCGTGCATTAGTAGGCAGTGGTATGATTCCCACATTAGGCATTCATCATCACAATAGATATAATGCTTATTGTTTGGCCGATGATATCATGGAACCATATCGACCTTATGTCGATAAATTAGTAGTTGAAATGGTCGATAGTGGAATGGATATATCCAAACTTACTACAGATATTAAGAGCAAATTGCTATCAATACCTATTCTTGATGTTGTAATTAATGGTAAACGCAACCCATTAATGATTGGAGTGGGGATTACAACATCATCACTATATAAATGTTATAGTGGTGAATTACGCAAAATAGCATATCCTACAATGGAATGATTGAACGATTCAGTGAATATCAAATAATGTGGATTTTTGTCTTCTTTGATTTACCAACTGAGACTAAGAAAGAGCGTAAAAGATATGCCGAATTCCGAAAAAATCTTATGCGCGATGGCTTCAGTATGTTTCAATTCTCAATATACTTACGACATTGTCCCAGCCGCGAAAATGCGGATGTTCATATTAAAAGAGTGAAAAATTGGGTGCCTGATGATGGTTATGTAGGTATCTTAATGGTTACCGACAAGCAATTTGCACAAATGGAGCTATTTCGTGGCTGTCAACGCGTAAAAAAAGACATACCAACACAACAATTAGAATTATTTTAGCTCTATATATCCTTGACAAAAGATAACACAACTTTAAATAGAAAAAGGATTTGCTTAAGATATAAGCAAATCCTTTTATCAAATACAGTGATTTTTTATTTCTATTACCCTTGTTAATTATTTGACACTCAATAAAATACAAACATTGTGATGTATTTGATGTGTCAAAGATACAAATTTAAAAGCAAATCACAACCGCTTCGCTTCTACTAATTTATTTAGTTCCGATGTATTTGATGTGTCAAAGATACAAATTTAAAAGCAAATCACAACCATTTCTTTTGTTGGCCTATTGAAGTTGCCGATGTATTTGATGTGTCAAAGATACAAATTTAAAAGCAAATCACAACTTATTTGCCACTGCTTCTATGCTTGATGGGATGTATTTGATGTGTCAAAGATACAAATTTAAAAGCAAATCACAACTTATTTGCCACTGCTTCTATGCTTGAT
>JAEIGA010000281.1_pt1 | contig 73201 bp, 51 predicted proteins | sample 9270691 | NCBI WGS metagenome assembly JAEIGA01 (sample SAMN17057246, study PRJNA624740) | gut metagenome | biome: biome; isolation source: fecal sample | host: Bos grunniens | place: China: Xizang | collected 2019 | reverse complement strand
CAAGGTAGATGCCCGCCAGGATTTCATCACTCAGTCGCTCGGCTATCTGAATAAATATGGGTTGTCCGTCTGTAAAATTCATAGCATTCGGCTGAAGGGGTGAATATTAAAGAACCTGGATGCGGCAATAGCGACGGTAGGCAAAGTAGATTACTCCTACCACGAGCGCAGCAATAAAGAGGGAGTAGAGCATGAGGATTGCGGGGTGTGACAAGAAGAAATTGTCAAAGAATGCCGGGATATTGAGAAAGATTCCAGGGTTCACGAAGAGCATAATGGCTGTTACTTTCACGAATGCCATTTTTCGGAAAAACGCACTGCCCAAGATATACAAACTGCAAGCGAGCAAGTGGCACGCAAGTACGAGGTAGGGCGCAGCGGGAAGCATTTCTTCGAGGTCGGCGTAGAAGGTGAAGAGTTTACAAACCTCACTTAGTTGCAACAACAAGCTATTCTGCACCACAACTCCCGCCCCGTGGGCAACCAACGTGTAAAGGGCGTTGATGAGTTCGGAGCAGAGGTAACTCGTGAGGAACATGAGTTGAAAACCTAAAATGGCGAGCAGATGGCGCACGACAGCCTTCTCCAAATTTGAGGCGGGGAGCATAAAGTTTGAGATGCGGCGCTCCTTGGTGTCGATGTCGGCGTAAACAAGGCTCAAGGCATAGCACGACCCTATGATTTGTATGGTAGCCACACAGAATAATTGCACAAAAAAGCGGATGGGCAGTTCCTCAATAGCGTTGCCGAGGAAATGAGTCAAGGTGTTGGCGATAAAGAGTACGGCAAAAAATGCCACGTATGTGCGGCGGTGCTCCACAAGGTCGCGACGGAGCACACTGCAAAAGCGGGAGTATGAAAAGTTCAGCATAGTGGGATGTTTTATCAAGAGAATCAATAAAATAGTTCTTTAATGTCACTTCTCAAAACAGATTTACATACCTCCGGGGGTATGTTATTCTTAAGCGAAGCCGTTCGAACGATTTGCAAATTTCGCCTGGCGCGCCGTCTCAAGGAGGTTAGGCACGGCATGTACGGCATTAAAGAGCAGTTCGAGGTTGAGCGGAGTTTCCTGTCCCTCGGTGTTGGCACACACTACGAGGTGTCCGCCAATATAGGGGTAGGCAAAGAGGGTATCCTCCGTAGGCGCTCCCATAGGTCGCTGGTCAAAACAAAGGAGTTCGGAGAGTTCGGCTGTAGAACAGTCGGCAAGCAAACGACTGCGCTCTACAATCATCACATGATCGAGTAGCACGTTTACGTCGCCCACCTGGTGGGTAGAAATTAGGATAGTGCGCTCATCGTTCATGCTTGACGAAATCACCTTTCGGAATTGCCCCTTCGCAGGTATGTCAAGCCCGTTGGTAGGTTCGTCCATAAGGAGCAACTTCGTGTTGGTAGCGAGCGCAAAGCTCATATACACCTTCTTCTTCTGCCCCATAGAGAGCGCGCCAAGGTTGAGCGTGGTGGGCAATTCAAAGTCACGCAGGTTTCGTTCCAAGTCGTCCCAACTGAAACGGGGATAGAAGGGGGCGTTGATACGCACGTAATTTTCTAAGGTCATCTTGGGGAGTTCAAACTCCTCGGGCACAATAAATATGTCTTGCAACGTCTCGGGCAATCGGCGTTGTGACTCCACGCCATCTACCGTAACCAACCCCTTTACGGGGCGGAGCAATCCGGCGATGAGGTAAAGCAGGGTGGACTTCCCCGTGCCGTTCTTACCTAAGAGTCCGTATATTTTTCCGGGCGCAACGGAGAGCGAAAAGTCCTTAAACACAGCGTTTAACTTGCCTCCATAACCAAACGAAATGTCTTTTACTTCAATCATAATCGTTGTTGTGTTTTGGTGTAATAGTTTAATATGACACCGCAAAGGTATTTCTTTTTTCTATACCTCAAAAATTTTTCAGATAAAATTTAGAAAAAAGTTGTAACTTTGTACTTGCAGAGCGTGTAACTCACTTTGCACGACGCACCACGGAGGCATTCAAGAATCCTCGGCACGTTGTTCAAACTTATAGGGAGATAATTTAATTTATAAGGGCTATAATTTGATTTATACGCCGATTTGTTTTTGACGATAGGGAGAGCGGAAAGAACCTTAAGGATTTCAATATGCCTTTCTCCCTTAACCTCCCCTTTCCCCCTCTAACCGTGCACCCTTAACCTTTAACCGTTCAACGCTCACCTTTAACCGTTCAACGTTCATGGCTATCAACAAGAAACTTTGGCTGATTCGCCTGTTGCGTCAGCGTCCGCAGGGACTTTCGCGACAGGAGATTCTCAACGCTTGGGCGGATGAGGACGACCGTGGCAGACCGATGCCACCGTCAACCTTTCACGACCAATGTAATGAGATGATGCGTGTTTACGGAGTGAAGGCGGTGCTTCGCAATGGGCGATACACGTTGGAGCATACCGACAATGGGGAGTCTGACTTCTTCAACTTCCTCTTGGAACGGAATGAGGATTTCCAGATGGCGGGTAGTCTATTCCTACCCGACCTGCATGAAGCCATTGAGCGCCGACGGGTGGTAAAGATGGAGTATCACTCGCTCAACCGTGCGGCATATACCCTCACGTTGGCACCTTATTGTCTGCGCTTTACGCAGGGGAATGCTTATGTCGTAGGGTTCTCTTCTTACCATAGTCAGGTGCGCACCTTCGCACTCGACCGCATTCGCTACGTGCAGCAACTGCCGCAACGCTTTACCCGACCTACGGGTTTTAATGCCGCCATCTACTTCCAACACAGCTATGGCGCTTTTGGCGGTGACGACATTGCTCCCGAAACGATTGAGATTCGCTGTAACGAATGGCTCACCTCCTACCTGCGCCAACGCCCCTTACACCCCTCACAACGGGAGTCGTCGCCCGGAACCTTCACCCTCAACGTAGCACTTACCAAGGATTTCGTCTCTGCCCTGCTTTCGTTTGGTCCTGCCCTGGAAGTCATTACGCCCACTGCCTTGCGCGAGCAACTTAGGGCGTTGGCAGCTGAAATGGTAGGGTTGTATGAGGTATAACCTCAAGGTCTTTAGAGTCTTTAAGGACTTTAAGGTCTCTAAGGTCTTGACACCTCGATAGAAAGTATCCCCGCGCCCGATGCGTCAGCCTATTCCGAGGCTCTTTCACCTTTCACCGTTCTCCTTTCGCCTTTCACCGTTCTCCGTTCACCTTTCCCCCTTCCCCCATGCTTATCTTTCACACCGCCGATTGGCACCTTGGAAATATATTTCACCGCCACGATCGTTTGGCGGAACACCGCCACTTTTTCAGCTGGCTCATCGCTCAGCTTCGTGAGCACCAACCCGACATCATGATTGTTTCGGGCGACATTTTTGACAATGCGAATCCCTCTGCTGCGGCAGAAAGCCTCTTCTACGAGGTGTTAAAAGAAGCTGTACAGGCTGTGGCAGGCATGCAAATTGTAATTATTGCTGGCAATCACGATTCTGCCCATCGCTTGGAAGCTCCTTCGCCCTTCTTAAAGGCTAATAATATATATGTGCGCGGAAACGTGAAGCGCACTGACAATGACGCCCCCGACTTTGGCGACTTGCTACTGCCCTTGAGCCGTAGGACAAGTAGCGAAGCCGAAGTGGTGTGCTTGGCGCTCCCCTTCTTACGCAGTTCTGACTATCCCTCGGGGCTCTCCGTGGGCGACGGTATCAAATACTACGTTGAGGGGATGCTCAAAGCCCTTCATCGTTCGGAGTTTAAGAAACTCCCCATCATCGCGGCGGCACACTTCTATGCCGCTGGCGCAGAGATTTCGGAGGAACACAGCGAGCGCCTCGTCGTGGGCGGACAGGATGCCGTATTGACCAAGGTGGTGGACAAGCAAATGTGCTACACGGCGCTCGGACACATTCACCGTCGACAGTGTGTCGATTACGACCGACAGATGTGGTATGCTGGGAGCATCCTTCCCCTATCCTTTAGCGAGAAACACTATAAGCACGGCATCAACTGTGTACGTATGGACGACAATGGCAAATGTACGGTGACACAACTTGACTATACGCCCTTGCGCCGCCTACGCTCCATTCCTGAAAAGGGAGCTGCAAGTACCGCAGAGGTGCTTGAAGCCTTGTCGCTACTACCTGCGGCGGACGAAATGCCTAATCGAGACGGTTGGGACTATCTTGAAATTCGCGTTCAGGAACAACAGCCTGAGCCTACCTTCCTCGCGGAAGTGACAGAGGCTCTGCGCGGTAAGGCGGTCTACTTCTGTCGCATCGTAAGGGAAATGCCGGTACGTAATAGTGCCGAACAAGAACGCGTAGTAAGCAATGCCGCCCTACACATTACCCCCGAGGAGATGGCACAACGCTTCTACCGCCAACACTACGGCGAAAACATGCCCGAAGAAATGCTTGAACGTTTCACAAAAGCAATGCTCTAACCCCTATGGTTATTACCAAAATCATCATACGCAACTTGACCTCGCTCGCTGGCGAGCACGTCATCGACTTTACCCAAGAACCGCTGCGCTCAGCCGGACTTTTTGCCATCACTGGGGATACGGGGGCGGGAAAGTCTACCATTCTCGATGCCATCTGCCTGGCGCTCTATAACAAAGCCCCACGCTTTGACAACGTGCAGCGCTTGAAGAACGAAGACGTGGAGAAAAACGACATCAATACCTCTGACGTGCGCAATTACCTGCGCCGAGGCGAGAAAGAAGGCGCTGCCATCGTAGAATTTACGGCTACGACGGGAGCAAAATACCGTGCCACATGGTTCCTGCGCCTTAAACGCACAGGGAATTACGACAATGTGGTGCATACATTGGAACAGATTTCACCCAACAAGCGAGTGTACGACAAAGCTGAGGTGAAAGAACGCATCATTCAGGCTGTAGGGTTGGATTATGCCCAATTCTCACGCACTGTAATGCTGGCGCAAAATAGTTTCTCCAACTTCCTCAATGCACGTATTGAGGAAAAGTCAGCACTGCTGGAGAAACTTACAGGAACTGAGGTCTACGGCACCATTTCTATGCGCATCTTTGAGGAAAAGTCAAAGGCAGAAATGGCACTCAAGGAATTGCAGGTAGAAAAAGACACCGTACTGCGCGACCACTTGGATGAAGAAGACATTCGTGACTATGAACGCCAAAAAGACCTGCTTGAAACGGCGCGTAAAGACCTCGAAAATCAATGTAAAATCACCCAGCAACAACTCAAGTGGCTTGACGACTATGACAAAGCCACTTTAGAGGTGGAACGTTGCGAGGTAGCGTATTCTGAAGCCTACAAAGGCTATCTTGAATTGACGAACGAGCGAAATCTCTTGGACAGATACGACGACGTGCTCTGCCAACAATCGCTTTTCAACGAGATTGTCAATCACAGAACGAACATTGAGAAATGTAAGCAGGAACGCAGCCAAGTTGAAACCCAACTCAAAGAGGCTAACACGAAGGTTCAGGACATGCGCACGGCATACGACTTGGCGACATCCCGATTAGTTGAAGCCACGAAGCAGATGGAACAGCGTCGCCCCGACATCCAGCGCGGACTTACCATCCAAGGGGAAATGAAAGAGAAGATGGCGCTACTTGAAACGCGTGACGCTGAACTGCAAAAGGCACAAATAGACGTTGAGGAGCGCAAGAGTGAATTGACACTCAAGCAAAATGAACTTGCAGAACTGAGTGCACACATCAAATCCCTACAATACTCGGTGCAAGGGCTTTCTATTTACCGCACCATGTTTGAAAAGTTCGACACGGTCAAAAGTAAACTCACCGACCTCGAAAAGGAAAGCCTCAACAACTCGACCTTGCACCGTGAGATGCAGGAGCAACAAAACGCACAGCAACGCCTGAACCAACTTCTGGAGAAAGGTAACCGCGATGTGCAGAAGTCAAGCGACTTGCTCAGCACCCGTAAGGCGGAAGTGGCACTTTATGAACAGCAAAACCGCACGGTAAACATCAATCAGCTACAGCAGAACATCGCCAACAATACCGTGCGCCTCTCTGCCCTTCGCTCGGCAAAGAATCTCTGGATGCGTCTGGTGAAAGACTTTGATGAAGCGGAAGAAGTCCAGATGCAGGTCAACGCTTCGCGTATTTCGATTGACCAACTCACAAAAGACCTCACGCGACTCGATCAAGAAATTGATATGGCGGCACAAAACTTCAAGGCTGCCCAAGAGAATTACACCTATCACAGCAGTCAGAGTATCGAAGAGATGCGCCGTAACTTGAAAGAAGGCGCTCCGTGCCCCGTCTGCGGAGGTACGCACCACCCTTACCATACTGAAAGCGCCCGTGAGATTGGTAAGATCTTCGAGAACATTGAGAAGCGCTACAAAGAGACGAGTGAGCAGTTGGAGGAACTGAAGAACAAAGCCAGAAACCTACGTGCAACCCTCGCCAACAAACAAGGGAAATACGAAGTGCAGCAACGTAACCTCGAGCGCACCATCGCTGACTTGCAAAGCAATCAGGCGGAATGGCAGGAGTTTACTACGCTCGACACTACCTTTAAGGAATGTTCGGCTTCGGTAAATCGTCAAGCCAGAATGATTACCTTGGAGCAACTTATCGACAATACCGAAAGCGCCCTCAACCGTCAGCAGGAGGAACTCGCAGTCTTTACAAAGAATCAGGAGAATATCAATGCGCTCAACCAACTTATCCGCTCACTTTCGGAACGTGTAGCAGAGGAAACGGCACAAGTTTCACAGTTGGACGCACAACTGAAAATCGTACGTTCGAAGCAGACGGATGTGAAGCAGCGTATTGACCTCTCCGACCGACGTCTGAAGGAAATTTATTCCGACCTCGACCTCATGATTACCGATTCGGGATGGATGGCTAAGTGGCGCAACAGTCCTGAGCTGTATGCCTCACACCTTTCTTCGCTCTTTCAAAATTGGATGAGCACCACGCGCAAGTTAGAAGAGGCTTTGCAGAAGCGCGACCTCACAGAAAACTTCGTACGTCAGCAAGAAAAGGAATTGCAAGTGGCACAGCAAGGCATCAATGCCACACGCGAACGACGCGATGCCACACGCGAACTCCTACGTATCAAGCAGGACGAACTTACTGCGTTGTTTGGCGCACGCACTCCCGAACAAGTGGACGAAGACCTCAGAGAAATCGTACGCTCCGTGACAGAGAAGCAATTAGAGGCGAAGGTGCACTACGACAATGCCCAAAACGAACTCGCAGAAATCACAGGGTCGAAGCGCAAACTCGAACAGGACTACCTACACTTCACCCAGCAATACACGCAACAGTCTTCGCAACTCGACTTCTGGATGCACAATTACAATCGTGACCATTCGCCACTGCGCTTTGCCGAACTCGAACGCTTGTTTACCGACAAGCGCGACTGGAATGCCCTGCGCCGACAGATTGCGGAATGTAAGGAACGACTAACCGTCACAGAAAACACACGCAACCTGGCGGAGCAACACCTCAACCTCGTTCGTCAGGACACCATGCGCCCCAACAGCGAACAGGGCGAGACGCGCGAAACGCTCAACGAGCAACTCCAACTCACAGAGCTCCACATGAAGGAAAACAGCGAGCGCTACGGACGCATTGCCGAAAAACTCGCACTTCACAACAAGGCACTACACGAAGCCGAACTCATGCGCAAGCGCTTTGATGACGCCGAGGAAAACCTACGTTGGTGGCAGCGCCTTAACACCCTCTTTGGAAGTGCCGACGGCAAGAAATTCCGAGAAATTGCGCAGAGCTACACCTTTGAATATCTCGTTCAGCAGGCTAATGCTCAGTTGCGCCAACTCTCACCGCGCTATCGCTTGCGCACAGTTGAAGGAACACTCGCCCTACAAATCATTGACTGCGAAATGTTCGACCAACAGCGCTATGTTAGTTCACTTTCGGGAGGCGAAACCTTCGTGGTGAGCCTTGCCCTCGCTTTAAGCCTTGCCAACCTCTCCAGCGAGGGGCTCAGCATCGGCAGTCTGTTTATCGACGAAGGGTTTGGCAATCTTGACCAAGACTCACTCAACCTCGTCATGCAGGCATTGGCAAACCTACAAAGCCAACAAGGCAGAAAGGTGGGCATTATCAGCCACACAGAAGCCATCCGCACGCAAATTTCTCCCCGAATCAACGTCATCAAAAAGGCTATCGGGGGCGAAAGTTTCATTCGTGTGGAACAATAACCTGAGTGGTACACATAACTTCCCAAATGCGAAAAACAATCTGGGAGATAAATGAAATGATCTGGGAGTTAGTTTTAACTATCTCCCAGATTGTTTTTTGTAAGTCCCATGCCTTATCAAATCTCACCCAATGACTGAAAAAAATATCCCACCCATGCCCTATTCCAAGGCATACGTGGGATGTTTTGTCGTTTTGCGTCTCGTCAATGAGGCGACAATGTCTAATAATAATTAATTACGAAATTCTCCTTATTCAAGCGCTTCTCAAAGAAGCAGATGCCGAAGTCGTAAAGGTCGAAACTCACGCGCACCTCAGGCAAAGCCAAGAGGCGCTTCCAGGCTTGAAGTGAAGATTTTGAGGAATGGATGCCCTTGATGAGCAATGCGGAACCATCGTGAACGTAAGGCATGAACGTGTTTACGAGTTCCTGCCACTCCTTGCAATCAATGTAAAGAAAGTCGGGGATTTCACTCCCATTTAAGGGCAACCCGGCATTGATATGCAACGGACAATTACGCGCTGCACGGATGTAGGCGCAGGTGTGGCGGAAGGCTGCTGCATCGGGTCCATAGGCAGCAATGCTACGCGGTCGTGCAAAATTCACCACTCGGAATACGAGGCGGTCATCCTTCAGTCGTGCCCGATTAGGTACGTTTACGCCCTTGCTTTCCAAGTCTGCGTAGGCATAATACGTCCCTGCTTCGTAAATCACACTGGTTACGAAGCTAAAGGCAAAGGGCGAGTGGATGTTATACCCACAGCGCTTGCGAATGCGGCGAAGCCAACGGAGGGGGCGAAAGATGTGGAAAGGATTTTTCAAGGTGTGGAGAATCGTTACACGGTGATAATGCTTAGGGAATTTCAGTTGTTGACGTAATGCACGAATGTATGTCCACCGAAATCCTCAGTCGTTACGGTAGCCTTGGAGATGGTCGGCGCAGGGATGCCTTCTGTATGGAGGGTGTCCGTACCTATTTCTTCCCACGCCTCATCCCAAAGTCCGCGGTCGATGAAACTTTGCAACACCTGCCTACCGCCCTCAACGAGTAGGGCTTGAATGTTGCGGCGGTGAAGTTCAGTGAGCACTGTGTCAATATCGGTGAAGGTTTCAAAACCCTCGGAGAGTTCGGCTTCGGGAACATTGCCGAGCACAAGGCGCAACGGAGCGGGACCGTCCCAAGCGCGGGGTGTGAGCGAGGGTTTGTCGAGCAACAGGGTGCGATGCCCCACAAGAATCGCCTGATGCGTGGTGCGCAAGCGGTGGCTACGGAGTTGCGTTTCGGGTGTAGAAATCAGCAGGGGCTTTTGCGTCGCATCCGTTCGGCAAGCGTCGATAAATCCATCCGCACTGCGCGCCCATTTTAGGGTAACGTAGGGGCGCTTGTGGGTGTGAAACGTAAAGAAGTGACGGTTGAGCGCCTGGCACTCCTTTTCACACACGCCTACAATGACTTCGCATCCTGCGTCGCGGAGCATCTGAATGCCTTTACCTTTTACTTTTGCAAAAGGGTCCACACATCCCACCACAACACGGGGGATGCCTTCGCGGATAATCAACTCAGCGCACGGCGGTGTCTTTCCATAATGCGCGCAAGGCTCAAGGCTGACGTATATCGTGCTTTCGCGCAGCAACGGACGGTCTTCGGGGCGCACGGAGCGCACGGCATTTACTTCGGCATGGGCTTCTCCGCAACGCACGTGGTACCCTTCACCAATGATGCGGTCGTTGTGCACAATTACAGCCCCCACCATCGGATTTGGAGGGGCAGTTTGTTCGCCTTGACGGGCAAGTTGGATGCAGCGAAGCATGTATTTTTGCATAAGTATGAGGTTTAGTTGACGAGTAGACAAGGTACAAGTAAACAAGATGGGTAGCGTTCTCCTTTCACCGTTAATCGTTCACCGTTAACCCTTTCTCGCGCGCACCATTCTGTCGTTACCGTAGAAATCCTTGCGGAGTTCCACATCGCAGAATCCCAAGTCGCGGAGCAAATTGCAGGTCTCGGCGCCATAGGCACGGTTAATTTCAAAGTAGAGTGTGCCTCCAGGCGAAAGGTTGCTGAGGGCGAGTTGGGCAATAGCTCGGTAGAAGCGCAGGGGGTCGGTGTTGGGCACGAAGAGTGCCGTGTGGGGTTCATGAAGCAGGACGGAGTCGGTCATCTCTGCCTTTTCTGCCTCGCAGATATAGGGCGGATTGCTCACGATGCAGTCGTAGGTTTCCGCCTCAGTAACATGGAGCACATCCACCTGCTTGAAGTCTACTGCCACCCCGTTGCGTTCGGCATTACGACGAGCTACGGCGAGGGCTTCTGCCGAAATGTCCCACGCGGAAACCGTTGCCTGGGGAAGAAGTGAGGCCAACGAAATGGCAATACAGCCTGAGCCGGTACCGATATCGAGCAAACGGAGCCCGGGGCGGACCTGTTCATCCGCCACTACCCACTCCACGAGTTCAAGCGTTTCAGGGCGCGGAATCAGTGTGGAGGGCGTCACCTCAAACGTCAGATTGCCAAAAGGCGCTGTGCCTACGACGTACTGCAAAGGTTCGCCCTGACTCAACCGTGCGGCACATTCCTTAAAGCGTGCTTTCTCCGTCTCCGAAAGTCCCTCAAATCTGCCCAAAAGTACGTCCGTCTTGCTCAACCCGAAGACATCTTCGAGCAGGGCATAGACTATGGCACGCGCCTCTGCAACTCCGTGCAAGGGGGTAAGCGTTTGAATGAGTTTTTGTAGCATATTATTGATGGCTAAAGGCGGAAAAAAGGTAATACACCCAACGTCGGAAAAACCACATCGGAAGTTCTAAAAATTATTCGGCACTTAAATCAAACTAATCGGCGCTTAAATCAAACTAATCGGCAGTTTGTTTTGAGCATACGGGAGTGGGAGTATGTTACCACGGACAGGGCTTTACTTCACTGGAGGTACGGAGCTCTATTTACGTAATTTTGTTCAAGACTCTCCGCCTTACAACTGCCCACTTTCAATTTGCAACACAATGCGTTCCACTTCCTTATCCTCGCCTTCGGGATCGTAATGTTTATTGAGGCTATTGCCGAAAAGCAGGGCGATGCCTTGATAGACGTTCGCACGGGTGTGCCCCAGGAATGCCTTGGTGATGGCATACCCCGTGTTGTTACATTCGCGGTCGACGAGTTTGACGAGCAAACGCCCTTGAGTGCGACTCAACTTCTTGAATTGCTTGCCGTATTGTTCGATAAGTCCTTTCTCCACACGCTTCAGATGTGCCTCGCGCTCGCTTTCGGGGAAATATTGCAACACCTCGTAGGTCTCAAGAATGGTTTGGCGCACCATCTTCGCCAAGGGATAAACGCGCTTCACGTTGCGCACCAAACGGTCGTACTGTTGCTTGGCACGATTACTCTTGTGCTGCTTAGGGGGAAATTTATGCAGTGTGGGGAAGGTGATATGAGGAATCGTGTCGCCATTATACTCCACAGAATCTACGCGCACAGTAACCTGAGCTGCGGCAAGAACGATACCGCAACACCACATGATGGCCACTATTATGCACTTCTGAATCCTCATACAGCGCAAATTTAGGAAGAAAATGTGGTTTATTTCGTCATAAAATAAGTAAACCCGCCATGACTTGGGAAAAATATCTTTACTTTTGCTTCTATAAACAACATAGACGCTAACCAGTGCACCGACTACCGCAAGTAGCAAGTGTACACTAACTCAAATATGCCATGGCTAAGAACAAGAATAAAGAAAAAGCGCCACGCCTTTCGAAGAAAGAGATCCATGAAGGATTGCTGACGCTATTTGAAATGAATCCTGCCAAGGATTTAGATATAAAGCACATCTTCCGCCACCTGCAAGCCAAAACACATGGCGCAAAAATGCTGGTGATGGACGTGATTGACGACTTAGTCTTCGACGATTACCTTGCGCGTGCCGCAGAAGGGGTGTACCGCCGTGTACACCGCAGCAACGATATGGTAGGTACCTTCCGCCGTAAGCGCAATGGGCACAATATTTTTGTTCCCGACGATGGCGGAAAGGACATCTTGGTGTGCGAGCGCAATGCCATGCATGCACTTGACGGCGACAGGGTCAGAGTGACCATGCTTGCCCGCCGACACGGACATACAAGGGAGGCGCAAGTGACAGAGATTCTTGAACGCGTGAAAGACACCTTTGTAGGTCAGCTTCAAGTGGAAAAGAATTATGCGTTCCTCATTACCGAGAGCCGCTCTTTGGCAACTGATATTTTTATTCCCAAGACTGCGCTTAAAGGAGGCAAGACTGGCGACAAGGCTTTGGTACAAATCGTGGAATGGCCCGAAGATTCGAAGAGTCCCATTGGGAAAGTGATTGACATTCTCGGAAAGCAGGGCGAAAACAATGCCGAAATGCACGCCATCCTTGCCGAGTACGGTTTGCCCTACAAGTATCCCGCCAACGTAGAACGCGCTGCCGAGAAAATAGAACCTGGAATCACGCCCGAAGAAGTGGCACGCCGCCTCGACATGCGCGATGTGTTGACCGTAACGATTGACCCGAAGGACGCCAAAGACTTTGACGATGCCATTTCTATCCGTCCGCTCGAAAAGGGTGAGTGGGAAGTGGGCGTACATATCGCCGACGTGTCACATTATGTGAAGGAAGGCGACATTATCGACCGTGAAGCGGAAAAGCGTGCGACAAGTGTCTATCTCGTTGACCGCACCATCCCCATGCTGCCCGAAAGACTTTGTAATTTCATCTGTTCGCTCCGCCCCGACGAGGACAAATTGACGTATTCAGCCATCTTCCGCATGAATGAAAAGGGCGACGTGCTGAAATGGCGCCTTGCCCACACCGTTATTCGCTCGAACCGACGCTTTGCCTACGAAGAAGTGCAACACATCTTTGAGCAAAACGGCGAGGCTTCTGAGCAAGATTACAACCTTCCCGGTGAACATCCCGAAATTACGGGTTCGTTTGAAAATCCTGTGGGGGAATATGCCCACGAACTCCTTGTGCTCAACCGCCTTGCCAAGCAACTGCGCGCCAAGCGCTTTAAGAATGGTGCGATAGGCTTTGACCGTCCCGAGGTGCGCTTTGAAATTGACGAAAAGGGCACGCCCGTCAGCACGTACATCAAGATTGCGAAGGATGCCAACAAACTCGTAGAAGAATTTATGCTGCTTGCCAACCGCTCGGTGGCAGAAAGCATTGCCTTGGTGCCAAAGGGCAAGACGCCCAAGGTGCTCCCCTACCGTATTCACGACGTTCCTGACCCCGAGAAGTTGGAAAAACTCCAGAGTTTCATTGCGAAATTCGGCTATCGCCTTCGTACGGAGGGTTCGAAGAAGGATGTTTCGATGAGTATCAACAAGTTGCTCGACGATGTCAAGGGCAAGAAGGAAGAAGGCGTTGTTGAACTCGTGGCACTCCGAGCTATGATGAAGGCAAAGTATTCTACGCACAACATTGGGCACTACGGTCTTATGTTCCAGCACTACACGCACTTCACTTCGCCCATCCGTCGCTACCCCGACACACTTGTTCACCGCCTCCTCACGCGCTATGAAGAGGGAGGCAGAAGTGTGAGCCAAACGAAGTATGAAAACCTTTGCGAACACTGCTCGCAAATGGAACAACTGGCTGCTGCTGCCGAACGCTCCTCAATTAAGTACAAGCAAGTGGAATTTATGAGCGCCCGCCTCGGACAGGAATTTGACGGCAAGATTTCGGGCGTGACGGAGTTCGGTATCTACGTTGAGTTGGACGAAAATAATTGCGAGGGTATGGTTGCCTTGCGCGATTTGACGGGCGACTATTACGAATTTGACGAACGCAATTACTGCCTTGTCGGACGCCGCACCCGCCGCGTCTATGCCCTTGGCGACAAGGTGCGCATCCGCGTAGAGCGTGCCAACCTTGAGCGCAAGATTCTCGACTTCTCCCTCGTGGGCGAGGATGTTGACGTCTTCTCTACCCCTGCGCCCAACGTGTTTGCGCCGAAGAATAGCAAGAAGGGGAAGAAGCAGGGGAAGGACAAGAAGGGAAAACGGAAATAACCCCCTCTCCTACACAGCCTCTCCCCTTATAACCTCATAACCTTAAAACCTAACAACCTCACGCCCTATGAAAGTCTACGTTATGTCGGGATGTCCCGACTGCACCCAAATCAAAGAAATCGCAAAGACCGATGCGCGCTTCACGCTCATAGACATCGGCGAAAGTCCGCTGAACCTGAAAGAGTTTCTGCGCCTGCGCGACGCGCACCCCGCCTTTGACCGCGTGAAAGAGCGTGGCACCATCGGCATCCCTTGCTTTGTGCAGGAAGATGGAAGCATCGTATTTTCGATGGAACGCTTGAACGATACCCTCAACATCAAGACCACAGAAGATGACCTCCCCACAGGAGCCGCTTGTAGCCTTGACGGAAAGGGTTGTTAGGAGATAAAGACCACTGGTGTTGACCTAAAAAAGCAACACCGGCAAACGGCAAAAAAGAATCGGCACTTAATTCAAACTAATCGGTAATTAGTTGAAATTAAGTGCCGATTTGTTTTTAGAAATTCCCATCCATTTGTCATTGCCCCACGAAAAAAGTCACGCCCCACAGTGAGGGCGTGACTTTTATGCTTGTGCCAATTTACCATAGTAGCGACGTGACGCTTCCTTTTGGCGGTCGAGCGAGAAGTTGCTGACGCGCTTGAGGTAACCAATGATGCGCGTAAGGTAATCTACGTTCTTCGAACCACAATGGGGACATTCCTTGAGATAGCGCTTGTCAATCTTTCCACAATCCTTGCAGAGCGTGTTGGGAATGTTGAAAGTGAAATAATTACATCCTTCCTTTGAAGCAATACGGAGGAGCTGACGATACTGCGCTTCGCTAAGATGCTCTTCAAGGTTGAGGTGAAGTGCCGAACCACCCGTGAGGTGCTCAATATACTTGCGACCGTGGAGGCGGAACTTCTCAATGACGTCCGTATTTGTGTCTTCCACCACGTAGAAGTAAGAGTTGTAACATTCACGAGGCACGTAGTAACCGTCTTCGCGGTCCCAGCGCGCATGCTTCACACCCACGTTCTCTGCAGGAATCATTTCGCAGTTGAAAAGCACGTCCTTCGAGCGATACTGCTTGTTGTACTTCTCAATAAGGCTGAGGATGTTTTCAACAAACGTAGCATATTCCTCGTTATCCGAGATAGTGAGCCCAAGGCTTTCGGCTGCCTCTACCATACCATTGACACCGATAGTCAAATATTGGCGCTTGATGTTAATATAACCAGCATCAAAGAGGGGAAGCATACCCTTGGTAAGCAAATGCTTGAGGTTTTCGTTATAAGCCATCTGTACCTTGTGAACAAGGTCAACCACCTCATTGAGGAAGTCGGTATAGAGACGACCCTCACGGGTTGCCTGCTGCACACAGCGGTTGAGGTTGATAGTCAATACCGATTTTGAACCCGTACTTACGCCACCGGCGCCCAAAGTGTACGAGAAGCCGTTATCCTGAATCTCATTGCGCAGACGACAGCAGGAAGCGAGCGAATCGGCATTGTCACTCATGTAAGTAAAGAACGAATGCCCCTTAGCATACATACGTGCCGTAACTTCAGCATACTCCTGATCCTTCACATCACCGTTTTCCGTGAGCAAAGCCATGGTTTCAACGGGGAAGGTAAGCACTGTCTTCGTGCGCTCTTGGTTAAACCATTCCATGAAGCGCTGTTGCAACCAACTCACACCGTTCCAGTTGGGCTGAGTACCGTCGGGGAAGTAGAAGTTGCCGAAGATGCTTTCAAAGTAATACTTATCGTAGTAAGAGATATTCCAGAAGACGCTCTGGAAGTTGCGCGCACCCGTAGGCTGATTGATAGAGTAAACAATCTGTTCGAAGCAGTCGGTAATCACCTTGTCAATCGTGCGCTGGCGGAGCGAATTGTCGGCAGCATCATGCGCACGAAGGTAATAGTCTGCGCCATATTCCTTTTCAAGGAAGTAGTTCATATACATAATGAACTCAGGCGTAGCACAAGCTCCCGAAAGCATACTTGAAACAATGAATACCATGTTCACAAAACCGCCACAGAAGCTCTTCAAATTCGTTGGCGCAGTTGAGTTACCGCCAATGCTCTTCGTACCTCCGAGCAACCAGGGATACATCGTGATTGACGCGCAATAGTTCGCCAAGCTCGTTTCGTCGTTCTTGTAAATGTAGTGGTTCTTGAGCAGATAAATGTAGCGGTCAGCCACCTCCTTGCCATACATCTCCTTAATGCGGTCGCAAAGCAGACGACGGTTCAAGCGGATAAAGCCCTGCTTGGGAAGCTCGCTGATAAGCGTAGCAATATTCTTGTTTTCAACATTCGCATTCGCGTCAAACTTTGAACCCGTTGCCGCATTTGCCGAATCACAATAGTCCATCAAGAAGCGGAGCTTATCAGCCGTTTCGCGGTCCTCCATGTGGCGCTGACGGTAAAGCATAAACGCCTTGGCAGCCTTGAAGTGGCGCTCAGCCATAAGGGCTACTTCCACTTGGTTTTGGATGTCTTCAACGCTCATGCCGTTGCAGAACATCAGGTGGTCAACAATCTTGCCAAGCTGTTCGGCAGAAATGTGCTCGCTAACGTTTGCGAACGCCTTTAGAATGGCACTCTTAATTTTTTCAAGTGAGAACGACTCCTGAGAACCGTCGCGCTTCGTGATGATAAAGTTTTCGGTGGACATAAAATGGGGAAGGTCTTTGTGAAGTAGGAATCAAACTTTTGGAAAACTCAAATATTTTTCAGAAGTTCAAAATGCTACTTTTTGTATTACGTTTTAATTAAAATCAAAAGGGATTCCGGCGGTATCTACCAGCACTTGGAAAATGCGTACTGCGAACGCCCTGGCATAGCCACGCCCTGGCATAGCTTCAATACGAGCACACGCCTTAAAAACATCGTAACAACGTGATATACTGACACTTCCTCAAATCGCCATCTTTCACTTTAGAGAAAGACAAGCCCTCATCCACACGTTGCACTGCCGATAACGGATGCAAAAATACGGGATTGTTTTAGAAGAAAAAAAGTTTTTTAGAACAATATTTCAACAGAAAGAAACATTTTGATTTTCCAAATATTTTGCAAAGTATTTTTTTGATTTTGGAAAAGTTTTTACAAAATGAATCTCCAAAATTATGCCAACTTCGTCAGCTCTTGCAAAAATCAGGACACTCTAAATTTCATCTAATCCCTATTTTCAGGGGAAGTGGTGGGGGAGGCTACCTGCAACATCCCTTTTACAAAAAACTAATTGGGAGTTAATCCAAACTAATCGGCACTTAATTTGAACTAACTCCCAATTAGTTTTTACGAAATCGGATACTATAAATTTCTCATGGGGAAAAGAGATTATAAACTCCTTCATGCTGAGCTTAACAACCGACCTACGCAACTCTCATGCGCCTACAAAAACTACGTGCTGGCAAGTAGGAATTACTACTTACCAACACGTAGACCTTTTATACTTATATGAACGGGAGGTTACTACCTGATGTAACACTTCTTACCATTAACAATATAAATACCCGATTTCAGGTGAATCTTCATCCATGCGGGAGTGACATTCTTGGCAATACAAATGCCTCCAAGCGTATGTATCGTCACGCGACTGGATTGCGCTGTGAATTGATCGATACTTGTGAGTACCGTTGTGCCCGTTACGGTCACATCATGCGCAGGCATCGTTTCGGGAAGCCCTTCCCAACCACTGAACGTATGGGTATCTTCCACTTCTACCTCACGCGGAACAACAACTGCGCCATAAGCTACGGAATCTTCCGCATACACCTCACCGTTTAAGAGATAAGTGAGTTTGTAAACGTTTACCGTGAATGTGGCAATGAGGGTTACATCCGTCGCTGGCATAGATTCGGGCACGTTCGCCCACCCTGTAAATGTGTGTCCTTCCTTTTCGGGAGCCTCAGGAGGAGTTATTTCTGCGCCATAGGCAACGCTTTGTGTGGCATAGACACTACCGTCAACAAGGTAGGTGATGGTGTATGTATTAGCCGTAAACACCGCCTCAACAGTGACGTTCTCGGCAGGCATTTCGGCAGGAAGTCCTTGCCATTCCACAAAGGTGTGTCCTTCCTTCTCGGGAACTTCGGGCAATACGGGAGCGCTACCCACCTGCTGCGACACTACGGCATATTCCTCCCCATCTACCAAATAGGTAAGGGTATATACTTCCGCCGCTTTCTCATAGCGCCAATTCAAAATCACGGATTCAAATTCGTATTCCTCACCCCTACGGTCGGAAATCAGGATATTACTCAACGTTGCCTGATAGTCGCCACCCTCTGTCGCATTGTCAGCAGAAATTTCGACACTTGCCACGCATCCTGAGTTACCTACAATTTCCGAAGCGCTCAACGAATACGCCATCAACCGATAGGTTGTGCCGAAACGCTTTTTGAACGTCAACGAATGGTCGGTTAGGCGCGACGAAGCGGTTGCCGAGGCCTCATCAGCCGTAAATCCTTCGGGCAAAACGAGGTCAAGTTGGAAGGCTGTAAGGTTTCCCAACTCAGCATTCTCTAAATTTATTTCCAAAATCCATTTACCCGATTCCGCGGTGGGATTCATCGTTGCCGTCATCCGTTCTTGCGCCCCTACAGAGAGGCTAAAAAGCGAGGCAATCACACACCATAGAAGGTATAAACCTTTGTGTTTCATAATTCAAGGTTATAAGCGTCCCCCCATCCCTTTCTATGCGAAGGGAGACGGGTGGACTGGTAGTTTAGATGAGTATAAAGGTTCAAGAAGCGCAATCACTTCTTACTATTTAGTTACGAATCAGCACCTTCGTGCCATCTACGATATAAACTCCCAGAGGAAGCGCTATCGTATGCGTTCCGGGTTGGAGCGAAAGCGACTTCACGCAACGTCCATCGGGTGCAAATACCGAAAGTTCGCGCGCCGTAGCGACTTCTATGCGAAGCGCTTCTCCACCGCGGATGACCGCCGTCTGCTCAACCCCTTGAATAGCGGTAGGCGCCACGTCAAAGTGTGCAGAATGGGATGCCAAGCGCTCGTCCTCGCCCATCTTATGCGTCATGAGGGCTGCGGAAGTGCTCACGACGCGTTGTGCTTCGGGCAACATACGAACTGAGTTCAGCGCAAGGTGAATGGTGTGTGCTCCTTGAGGTATCAACGCTCCATTGTCGGAATATACCATCACACGATACGCCCCTGTGCCAACTTCTTGGAGCACTGCTTTATGCGTTTCGAGCAGTGCGCCCAAATCAACCGCTTGGAGTGTCATGCCTTCGGGAAGTGCCAAATCAAATTGCAACGCTACGTAAGCATTATCGGCAACGTTCAGCGTCAAGGGGCAATAAGTATCTTCGCCTAACCCGACTTGGAACGCTTCCATCCTTAACGTTGCTTCGGCTTTGGGACGTGCCAACGAATTACTGCCCATTTGTGGCTGCTTCATCACGAGTGCAACGGCATGAACAACGTCATTAACGGTAATCTTTCCGTTATAATCCAAATCAGCTTGGTCAAAGTCAAACGTTTCATTGGGCAAGCCCATAATCTTATTGACAATACAAGCAACGTCTGCCACCGTGATGTAACCATCAAGGTTTGCATCGCCAATACTTACCGCCATCGGAGTGTCAAGGTCGAAGGTTTCAAGATTTTCATAGATATGTTGCGCACGCTCACGCAACCAGTTCACCGTATTCGCCTTCACCCTTTCATAGTTATTGCCATCGCCCCAAATTTGTGCGTTCGTACGCAACGAGGGGGCTACATACTGGTAATACGTCTCCACATAATCCAACAACTCCTGGCAATGGTTGTCCATAAAGTCCTTCCATTCCTTGTAGTACGCACGTTTCACCGCCTCACTATTGTAACGCAAATCCCTGAAGAAGAAATAACCTGCATTCATAATGAGATTATCAAAATAATCAAGGGTTGGGTCACATTCACAATAGGACTTAGTGTATTCATATCCGTATGCCCAGTCAAAATCCCAGACAGGACCAAACACGTAACGGCTATGAAGCGCCCTTAAATCCTCTTTGTAAAGGAAGGTACTCTTGGGGTGTCCCAACTCAAGGTTCATCACGAGTTCATTTACCAATAAGAAGCGCGCAAGCATCTCTACGTCCACCATGTTCGCGTATTCGTCGCCCCCATAATAGAGTATGGCTGCAAAATTCTCGAAGTCCTCCATAATGAGCGAGAATTGCGCATCTGGATCTGCGTAATCTTCCATATCGGGATCCTTTACGTTGACGGGAAGATTGTAATAGTAGGACTTAAATCGGTAATCCTCGTCAAAGTAAGAGTCTAACTCGAGCAACACAGCGTTCGTTTCATCATCAAGGTCGACACTATTGTTGCTAAATCCCACATGCTGCGTAAAGTTGTAGTTTCCGCGATAGATATCATTGAGATAGAGGTCAACAGGAATGACTCTGTTCGCCGCAGCCGTTTCTACCATTGAAGCAACCTTCATTGCCACGGCATTGGAAAGCATAGATCCCGTCTGCCTATTGGCTAAAAGCACCCAACTTTTGCCTTTCGTCAGTCCAAATGGTTTCTTGGAATCATCAAACTTGAGGCGATAGGGACTCTTGCCGTATTGCCCTGCCCAACTTGAGTTTCCGCGACCACGGATGCTCACACTATCGTTAAAGTCGGGGAACACGCCAGCACCATCTATGCGAATGGTTGCCTTCAGATAGTTTTCCTTGTCGGCAGGAAACTCTCCGTTCTCCGTATATATGTAAATGGCGGGCACACGTGCCGTATCCGTTGGCCACTCTACGTTTACACTGACATCACGTCCGTAGGGACGCATTTTATATACGTACTCCGCTGGAGAGATCAGCGTTGGCGGTTCGGAAACTCCCTCTGAAACCAACTTCTTCAGCCAAAATTCTGACAACACCAAGTAATTCTTGTAATTAGATTGCGTCATCGTCAGACGGATGTACTTACACGGCGCATCCAAGCGGATTAAGGGCGACTCATACACCATCCCCACGCCTTCTTGTGGGATACCGTCCTCCTCAGTGTACTCTTTCACTTCCATCCAGTCCTCTCCGTCACTACTTACTTCCAAAAGGAACGCCTGAGGCATGCGTTTGTTGGTATGATACCCCGTAGAATACCCAAAGAGAAAGTCTTTCATTTCCTCATCCAGCGCTACCTCAATGTAAGGACACTCATAAAGCGGAAGCTTCTCGTAATCGCCCGTTCCCCAAGTGGAATGGAAGTACGTACCTGAGTTTTTGTCCACCAACTTGTCAACATCCTCGTCATAGTTTGAGGGAGCGTTCGTAGAAAGCTGCTCTGGCTGAAGTTCTAGTTCCTCCAACACGAAGCCGTCCCCAGGTTCGCTCCACACCTCTTCCTTAATTTTCTGATAAGAAAGCTGATACCAACCCTCATACCCCAGCGTATAAGTCACATCCCCCTCAAAGCGCACACGCGACTGCTTACTCGTCTGCTCCTTAGTGCCTACCCACACTTTAGCGCGGTCATCACTCACCTGAAACGAGGGAGTCAGCCACTTACCGATGGCACTCACGCGCGCACGCACCGTATCCGTGCCTACCTCTGCCTCAACATCGGTAAACACTTGGTCATTATATTTATTATTGAACTTAAACGATGTAAACACCGGCAGTTGTTGCGGAGCGGTATGCCCAATGGAGTCGACCAACGCCATGTCGTGGCGCACCACCGAGTCGTTCTGCAACGTAATACTGACCGCCTCACTCCCCTGCTCCACAGATTTTACAACCTGAGCGGGATAAACGTTTACATTGCCCGACTTCAGATATACAAATACGTCCTCAGCAGCAACCGTGCCTACACAACTCGCCAAAATGCCAAAGAGTAACACACGAATTTTCATATTAAAGATTTTAAGGTGATTATACATTTTATCCAACATTGCAAAAATACGATAACTTTGGAAGAAACGCAAAACGAATCCTCCTAAAATCCACACAAAAGGAGGTTGCCTAAAACTACTTGGGATTTTGCAAAAACAAATCGGCACTTAAATCAAACGAACTCCGAGTTAATTCAAACTAATCGGCACTTTGTTTTTCCCCACTCCAACCCTATAAAACCGTTCTCCCCCTCCACCCTCACAAAAGCCGTCCTGCAATGCACCAGCGCAAGCGTATTTTACAAAATTACTGACATTTGTAAAGCAAATCGCTTATCGCTCAAGCAAAACAACGCCCCTGGCATCCATCATTTCGGTTAGTTTCTCCGTAGAATACGATAGAAAAATAAACGTCTGAGCGGAAATTTTCTTACAATATGTCAAAATTTTCATAATTTTTCATGAAATCTGTAAAATTTATAACTAAATTTGCTCGCCAATCCACAAAGAACTCTAAACTTACAATTTGTTACTTACAAAACCATGGAAAAAATTGATGCTCTCGACAAAAAGATTCTCGAGATTATTTCTACCAACGCACGTATCCCGTTTAAGGACGTGGCTGTAGAATGTGGCGTTTCGCGTGCCGCAATCCACCAGCGCGTTCAGCGACTTATTGAAACTGGAGTCATTGTGGGTTCCGGCTATCACGTATGCCCCAAGAGTTTAGGGTATAGCACGTGTACGTACGTGGGAATTAAATTGGAGCGCGGCTCTATGTATAAGGAGGTGTCGGCACAGCTGAAGAACATTCCCGAAATCGTAGAGTGCCACTTCACGACGGGACCCTACACGCTCCTGGTGAAGCTCTACTCTTCGGACAATGAGCACTTGATGACCCTTTTGAACAACAAGATTCAGGAGATTCCGGGGGTGATTTCTACGGAAACGTTGATTTCGCTCGAACAGAGCATCTCGCGCGAAGTGCCTATTTCCATCCCCGCCGAATAAGCGGGTGCGCTTCGCCCTCTACATACGAAAACGAACTAACATAGGTACAAATCATGAAACTTTGGGAAAAATCTACTCAGGTAGCCGACGAAATAGACCGCTTCACGGTGGGACACGACCGCGAACTCGACCTCTACCTCGCCAAATACGACGTGATGGGCTCGATGGCGCACATCCGTATGCTCAATTCCATCGGACTCTTGGGCGATGACGAACTCCCCTCGCTGCTTCAGGAGCTCCGCACAATCTATGACTTGGCAGAGCGTGGCGAATTTGTGATTGAAGACGGCATTGAGGACGTTCACTCTCAGGTGGAATTGATGCTTACGCGCCGCCTTGGCGATATGGGAAAGAAGATTCACGCTGGACGTTCGCGTAACGACCAAGTTTTAGTGGACCTCAAACTCTTTACGCGCGACAAGTTGCGCCAGGTTGCCGAAGCCGTGCGTGCACTTTTCGATAAATTACAACTTCAAAGCGAGCGCTACAAAAACATCCTCATGCCCGGCTATACCCACCTGCAAGTGGCGATGCCCAGTAGCTTTGGACTGTGGTTTGGCGCCTATGCCGAAAGCCTTACCGACGATATGCTGTTGCTTGAAGCCGCTTACCGCATGACCAACCGCAACCCGCTGGGTTCGGCAGCTGGTTACGGCTCGTCGTTCCCCCTCAACCGCACGATGACCACGGAGTTGCTTGGATTTGACTCCATGGATTACAACGTTGTGTACGCACAAATGGGGCGTGGAAAGAACGAACGCAACGTTGCCTTTGCCCTTGCTGGCATAGCTGGCACCGTAGCGAAGTTGGCATTCGATGCGTGCCTCTATAACTCGCAGAACTTCGGGTTTGTAAAGCTCCCCGATGAATGTACAACGGGTTCGAGCATCATGCCGCATAAGAAAAACCCCGACGTGTTCGAGTTAATTCGCGCACGTTGCAACCGCCTGCAGGCACTGCCCCAGCAAATCGTAATGATGCAGAACAATCTGCCCAGCGGGTACTTCCGCGACCTTCAGGAAATCAAGGAAGTCTTCCTTCCCGCCTTTGACCAACTGCTCGACTGCTTGGAAATGACCACTTACATTGTTGACCGCATGAAGGTGAACGAGGAAATCATCAGCGACCCACGCTATGATGCCATGTTCTCCGTTGAAGAGGTAAACCGCTTGGCAACAAACGGCATGCCCTTCCGCGATGCGTATAAGAAGGTGGGATTAGACATCGAGGCGGGACGCTTCACGCCCGACAAGCACATTTCGCACACCCACGAAGGCTCGATTGGCAACCTCTGTAATGCCGAAATTGCAGCTTTGATGGACAACGTTTGTGCGCGCTTCGGATTTGAACGTGTAGCAGCGGCAGAAGCCTGTTTGCTCAACGTATAAAGGAACAAAAATAAAATAGATAGATATGCGTAAGCGGGACGTACTCTTAGGGGTATGCCCCGCTTTTTTAGGCAGTTCCGAAAGGGGAAACTATACATCGGAAATTGTGAAAACAAATCGGCAGTTATTTCAAATTAAGCGCCGATTTATTGAAATTAAGTGCCGATTTGTTTTTACATCCTCCCGTTGATTTTCCACACGGACGGGCATAATAGAAAAATTATCCCTATCTTTGTAGGTCGGTCGGGGGTTCACACCACCCGATTCCGCGATTAAAAGGCACAGCTCTATGAAAACCACCGCAACCCGTTATTTACTCCTTCTCATCAGCCTCCTCGGTATCTTTTCCTGCACCGACGATGCCAATACAGAGTTTGCAAGAATCCCCGCCTTCCTGCGTGTGCAACCCGTAAGCGCGGTGCAACCCCTGAATGCGGCACTCAATAGTCCGGGAGTGTTCTGCAAAGTAACCTTTTCACAGAAGTTTTATCATTTTGAGAACAATCACGGACAGAGCACACAGACCAATCGCACGGCACTCGACGTTTACGGAAAGCCTCAGTGCTTGAACGGTTTTATTATCGGCACCCCTAACGTTCCCGACCTTTCGGGGATGATGCAACCCGTAGCCTTCGACTTGGCGTGCCCAACGTGTTTCAACGAAGTGCTCATCCAGCGCTCCCTAACGATAAATGAGCGCGGTGAAGCCCATTGCTCACGCTGCTCCACAACTTACGACCTCAACAATATGGGATTCCCCAAAGACGGACCCGGCACAAACGTCCTATTGCGCTACCACGTGCAGTACGGCAACGACGCTATGGTCGTGAGAAACTAAGTTATCTCTCCGTTCGCCCCTCCCCGTTCACCTTTAACCATTCATCGTTCCCCTTTAACCGTTAACCTTTCACCGTTCATCGTTCACCGTTCCCCTTTCCCCCCTTGAAACTTCAACAACTCTCCATAGGCTACCCCCACAAGGTGATTGCGCAAAACATATCCGCGCAATTATTTGAAGCATCGCTCACGGCGCTCGTCGGTGTGAACGGTGCAGGAAAAAGTACCCTGTTGCGGACGCTTACAGGAGAGCAAAAGGCATTGGGAGGTGAGATTTTGTTGAACGAAAAACCGCTTGATAACCATTCACGAGGCGAGCGCGCTCGACAGATTGCCGTAGTATTGACACAGAAGGTGGAAGCGCAGCAACTCTATGCCGAGGAGGTGGTAGCCCTCGGCAGATTGCCCTACACAGGACTGACGGGAAGCCTCTCCAAAGCCGACCGCGAGCACGTCAGTCACGCCATTGCCCTTGCAGGTATTGAACATTTGCGCCAGCGTCGGATGGGGTCGCTCTCCGACGGCGAACGCCAGCGCGTCATGCTCGCCAAAGCGCTCGCACAAGAGACTCCCTTCATCCTCATGGACGAACCCACCGCCTTTCTTGACTACCCTTCGCGAACGGAAACTTTTATGCTTCTCCGTAAGTTGGCACACGAGGAGCGGAAGTCCATCCTGCTCTCCACCCACGACCTTGACCTCGCGCTGAAGTGCTGCGACCACATTTGGTTGTTAGACAAAGGCACACTCACCACGGGTTCGCCCCAAGATTTCTCCCACAACAAGGCGCTCGACGGTGCCTTCTCCACCCCCACATTCCAATTTGACACCACTAAAATCCTCACCCTATGACCGTTTGCATTGCTGAAAAACCCTCTGTGGCGAAAGACATCGCCCGCATTCTCGGAGCCACCGCCCAGCGCGACGGTTACTACGAAGGGAATGGGTATCAAGTGACCTGGACCTTCGGACATTTGTGTGAGCTCAAGAATCCCGAGGACTACACTCCGATGTGGAAAAGCTGGAGTCTCGGAGCGCTCCCCATGGTGCCCGAACGCTTCGGCATACGTCTCAAAAACGATAAAGGCATTGAGCGCCAGTTTGCCACCATCGCCAACCTCTTCTCACAAGCCGACTGTATCATCAACTGCGGTGACGCCGGGCAAGAAGGGGAACTCATTCAGCGCTGGGTGATGCAGAAAGCCAGCGTCAAATGTCCCGTCAAGCGCCTCTGGATTTCCTCAATGACCGACGAAGCTATCCGCGAGGGATTTGCAAACCTCAAGGCGGCGGAAGAATATAAGTCACTCTACGAGGCAGGGCTCTGTCGCGCCATCGGCGACTGGCTTTTGGGGATGAATGCCACGCGTCTGTACACCATGAAGTACCTTTCCAACCGCGCGAAAGGGCAGCCCGTGCTTTCCATTGGGCGTGTACAAACTCCCACTTTGGCACTCATTGTGAAGCGTCAGGAGGAGATTGAAAACTTCAAGCCCGAACCTTATTGGGTGCTCACTACGAATTACCGCGACACGACGTTTACCGCCGTGCTTCAGTCGGAAGAAGAGGAGGCTGCCGAAGCGGCGAAGCAAGGGAACTCTAACAATAATGCCCCAGCCCGTCGTGGTTTTACCTCAGAGGAGGAAGGGCGCGAGGCATTGGAGAAAATTCGCGACGCCGAGTTTTTCGTGACCTCCGTAACGAAGAAGAATGGTACAGAAGCCCCTCCCCACCTCTACGACCTCACTTCCCTTCAGGTGGATTGCAATAAAAAGTTCGGCTATTCCTCAGACCTCACCCTGCAACTCATTCAGAGCCTTTACGAAAAGAAACTTACCACCTACCCCCGTGTAGATACGCGCTTCTTGCCCGATGATGTGTACCCCAAGTGCGGACAGATCATGAACGGCATCTATGCTTATTACAAGGAACAGATAGATCCCCTGCGTGGAGCGGCACTCCGTAAGTCGAAGAAGGTGTTTGACAACAGCAAAATCACGGACCACCACGCCATCATCCCCACGGGCGAGGCGCCACGCACCATGACCGACACCGAGCGCAATGTCTACAACCTCATAGCCCTGCGCTTTATCAGCGTCTTCCATCCTGATTGCAAATTCCAAACGACTACCGTACTCGGCGAGGCGGCTGAAGTGCCCTTTAAGGTAACGGGTAAGGTGATTGTCGAACCTGGTTGGCGCACGGTCTATGCCACGGACAAGGATAAGGAAAGCGAGAAGTCGCAGGAGGAAAATGCCGACGAGGAACGCACACTCCCCGTTTTCACAAAGGGAGAACATGGTCCGCACGTCCCCGACTTGGCGCAGAAACAAACGCAACCGCCCAAGCCTTACACGGAAGCCACCTTGCTTCGCGCTATGGAAACGGCGGGCAAGTTGGTCGATGACGTCGAACTCCGTGAGGCGATGAAAGAAAACGGCATTGGGCGCCCTTCTACCCGAGCGGCGATTATCAAAACCCTCTTCTCGCGCGAATACATCCGCCTCCAGCGCAAGTCGATCTTTGCCACAGAGCGCGGTGTGCAACTCATCGGACTCATTAAGGAAGAACTCCTCAAGAGTGCCGAACTCACGGGTCGCTGGGAGAAGAAGTTGCGCGAAATTGAGCGTCAGGAGTACGACGCCAAGCAGTTTATTGACGAACTCAAAGCGATGGTGACCGACATTGTCCGTCAGGTGCTTTCCGACAACACCAATCGCCTCACCGCCATGGCGACTCCCGCCCCCGATGCCCTTGCCCACCTCAAGGCAAAGGCAGATAAGAAGGAGCAGCAGGAACGTGCCGCCCAGCAACCTGCGGAAAAGAAGCGCAAGATTATTCGTGAGGGTTCCACTTGCCCCATTTGTGGCGAGGGAAAGGTGATTAAGGGAAAAACCGCCTATGGTTGCTCGCGCTGGAAGGAAGGTTGCGACTTCCGCAAACCGTTTAAGTAACCTCTAAATCCACTTGCCTGTCCCTACAACCGATATACTAAAAACTTACTCCGAGTTAAATGAAATTAACTCGGAGTAAGTTCAAAATAATCGGTAGTTTGTTTTTGCTACTTCCCACCCCCTTTTCACACTCCCCCTTTATCCTTCCCCTTTAACCGTTTTTTCTTCCCCATGCTCACAGCAATTATCGGCGGAGGCGCAGCAGGATTCTTTGCTGCCATAGCCCTGAAAGAGAAAAGCCCTTCGACGCGCGTCGTTATCTATGAGCGCGCCAAGAAATGCCTTGCCAAAGTTGAAATCAGCGGTGGCGGGCGCTGTAATTGCACCAACTCGTTTGCGGAGGTGGGCGACTTGAAAAGCGTTTACCCACGTGGGCACAAGTTAATGAAGCGCCTGTTCAACGTGTTCAATCACGAAGATGCCTATGCCTGGTTTGAGCGCCACGGAGTGGCACTTACCACGCAGGAAGATCAATGTGTGTTCCCCGTTTCGCAGGACAGCCACAGCATTACGCTTTGCTTGCAAAACGAAGCCCGACGCTTGGGCGTGGAAGTGAAGACCTTGCACGAACTTACGGCACTTACGCCCCCCTCGGAGGGACAACCGCACTACACCTTGGCGTTTCGCGACCGCCCCACTGCCATTGCCGACGCCGTCATCCTCACCGCTGGCGGACAACCTCGGGCTGACGGATTGCTCCATCGACTTTACGACCTCGGCATTGCCATTCAGGCGCCCCACCCTTCCTTATTCACGTTTACCATTGCCCACAAACCGCTCACGGAACTCATGGGCGTGGTGGTAGAAGGGGCTTCGGTGGCATTAGCAGGCACTAAGTTCCGCGCACAAGGACCGCTGCTCATCACGCATTGGGGATTGAGCGGACCAGCCGTCTTGAAACTCTCCTCACACGCCGCCCTGCACCTTGCAGATTCCGATTACCGCAGTGACTTGCTCATCAACTGGACGGGCGACGGCACTCCCGACACCGTGCTTGCCGACCTGCAAACCCTTGCTGGCACCTATCCGCAACGCCAAGTGACAAGTGTTCGACTCCAAGGGTTGCAAAGTCGCCTGTGGGACTATCTCGTAGCACGCAGTGGGATTGCCCCCGAACGCCGTTGGGCGGAGGTGGGGAAGAAAGGGTTGAACAAACTCGTAAATACCCTTACGGCAGACGTCTATCCCATTGCGGGGCGCTATCCTCACCGCGAGGAATTTGTAACAGCCGGAGGCGTAGCGCTCAGTGCCGTTCATCCCAACACCTTAGAGTGTAAAGCGCTCCCAGGTCTCTATTTCGCTGGTGAATTGCTCGACATTGACGCCGTAACGGGGGGATTTAACCTACAAGCTGCGTGGACCACGGGATTTGTGGCAGGACAAAACGCAGCCCTCCGCCTTGAGTCGGGGGTAACTGCGCCATAACTTGCATAGAGTTGACTGCTCATGCTCCGCAACTAATTGTGGTACACACAACCTCCAATACACACCACCGCCTCCCACATTCTCGAGATATAGAATGCGGGAGGCGGTGGTTTATAAGGTCTATAGTTAGCAGAAAAACCGTGGAGTTAGCGCCAAAAGCGGTGAGTGAGGTCCGTAAATGTTCCGTCAGCCTCAACACGATAGAAACGCTGGTTGGTTGTGCGGTCGCGCAACGCACCAAGTGCTTCACGATAAGGACCGACCTTGACATAATCAAAGGCAGCAGGGTTGAAGTCGGCGGGGAGTTCCTGACGTCCGCTGTACCACCCCGTTTTGAGCGTGGTTCCGTAGTGGTGCTTCACCTCGGCAAGGACTTGTTGCACTGCCCCAGGGTCATTGTCTCCTCCCATTAGGGCTACACAGGTAATCTCTCCCTTGTACTTGTCCACCAATCCCATTAACACAGCAGCGTCCAGCGGTTCACCCACATCACCAAGGAGTATGGAACTGTGACAGCCAGGACACTTATTGGGACAAAGCGAGAGGTTGACGGCAAGCGTAACCTCGTCGGGAAATTCTTGGAAGACGATGTCGTAGGTAAGGTATTTGAGCATGGGGGAAAGGAGAAAGGAGAAAGGAGAAAGGAGAACCGACGCCAAACCGAGTGCAATCAAGCTTGCTTGAATTGCCGAGGTGCGAAGGAGGAAAAGACCGCAAAGCGGGATTAAAGGAGAAAGGAGAAATAACCATGCGGGACTTAGCGCGCGAGCACATTTCTCCTTTCTCATTTCTCCTTTCTCATTTCAGAGTTTACTCTTGATCGTACGCATGTTTGGGATAGTCGATGGTATAGTGCAAACCGCGACTTTCCTTGCGCTCCAGCGCCCATCGGGTGATGAGGTACCCTACGTTTATCATGTTGCGGAGTTCACAAATGTCGGGTGTAGCCTTCACGCGCTTGAAGAGTTCTTCGGTTTCCTCAAAGAGCAAGTCGAGACGTGTCCATGCACGCTTCAGACGGAGGTCAGAACGCACAATGCCCACGTAGTTTGCCATGATTTGTCCCACTTCACGAGCGTCTTGGGCGATAAGCACCTTTTCTTCATTGGTCAGTGTACCCTCGTCGTTCCACTTCGGCACACGTTCGTTGAAGGTATATTCATCAATGTGGGCAAGAGAGTGGCGCGCAGCCGCTTCGGCATACACCACAGCCTCGGTAAGCGAATTACTTGCCAAGCGATTACCACCGTGAAGGCCTGTACATGAACATTCGCCCACGGCATACAAGCGGTGGATGCTTGAACAAGCGTTGAGGTCCACCTTAATGCCGCCACACATGTAGTGCGCCGCAGGAGCTACGGGGATGTATTGCTTTGTGATGTCAATACCCATAGTTAAGCACTTGGCATAAATATTGGGGAAGTGCTTCTTGGTTTCTTCCGGGTCTTTATGCGTCACGTCAAGGCACACGTGGGTCAATCCATGGATTTTCATTTCCTTGTCAATGGCACGTGCTACAATATCACGGGGCGCCAAGGAGAGGCGCTTGTCGTATTTCTGCATGAACTCCGCACCATTAGGCAAGCGAAGGATACCTCCGTAACCGCGCATGGCTTCGGTGATGAGGTAGGCGGGATGTGTTTCGTCGGGAGAGTAAAGTGCGGTGGGGTGGAACTGCACAAATTCCATATCCTGCACAGTGGCTTTCGCACGATACGCCATTGCCACACCGTCACCCGTAGCGACGGTAGGATTGGTGGTCGTTGTGTACACCGCTCCGCAACCTCCTGTAGCCAGAACGGTAACCTTTGAAAGGAAACGGTCGATCTTTTTGGTGTCAGGGTCGAGCACGTAGGCACCGTAACACTCTATGTCCTTTGAGGCACGCGTTACGGTCACACCAAGGTGGTGTTGCGTGATGATTTCTACGGCAAAATGGTGCTCAAACACCGTGATATTGGGATGGCGGCGCACTGCTTCAATCAGCCCACGCTGAATTTCAAATCCTGTATCGTCGGCATGGTGAAGAATGCGGAATTCCGAGTGCCCTCCTTCGCGATGGAGGTCAAAATCCCCCTTGTCGTTGCGGTCAAAGTTGACACCCCAATTCACGAGTCGCTCAATGGCGGCAGGACCATTCTCTACGACCTGACGCACCGCCTGAGGGTCGCTAATAAAGTCGCCCGCAATCATCGTGTCTTGGATATGCTTTTCAAAATTATCCACCTGCAAGTTCGTCACAGCGGCAATACCGCCCTGCGCCTTTGCAGTGTTGGCTTCTTCAATCGTTGTCTTACAAACGAGTGCCACCTTACCTTTGCCCGAGGCAGCCACCTGGAGGGCGTAACTCATTCCGGCAACACCAGAACCAATTACCAAAAAATCGAATTTGCGAATCATCTTGGGATGCTTAATTCTATACACTGCAAATCTACAACTTTTTTTATTATTGCCGTTCGGTTCGCAACATGAATCTGTTGTGACACCCCTATTTTGCCCTCTATAAAACCTGAAACGGATTTCGTAAAAACAAATCGGTAATTAGTTTCATTTAATCGGTAATTAGTTTCATTTAATCGGCAGTTTGTTTTCGGCAACTCGCAAGGCATTTCGGAAGGGTGAGACCTGCGAATCAGAAAGCGCACTTTCCGCCCAGTTCCTTCCGCGTAAAAAAGGCGACGGCGAAACCTTTTGCGGGTTTCGCCGTCGCTGGTTATTCAGACAAATTACTTAGTTGTCCAATTATCGGAACTCCATCCCTTCTTGAGGGTTTGGAACTCTCCGTCGTACTCTGTATCTCCAGGAGTAATCGTTGTACCTCCTACGACAGAGGTTGCTACTACTCCTTCCAAGTTAAGAGTTGCTGTGCGCACGCAGGGCGCAATATATACTTTCTTCATATCGCGAAATTCTAATAAGTTACTTTACAAGAACCTTTTCTCCATTTATAATATATACGCCCTTTGACAATCCTTCAAGGTCATTCGCCATACGGCGCACGATTCTACCATCAAGGCTGTAGATGTCGGCGGGGAACTTAGAGATTGTTACCTTTCCATCCTGGATGCTGCCAATGCCCGTAGTCGTTCCATTGAGCACGAGACGCATCTGCTGAACATTTTGGTTGCCAGTGTAGCGGAAATATGCACGAGTACCCTTGATTGAAGCCTTATTAGAACCTCTGCGGAGGGCTTGATACGTTTCGCCGTCCTCTTCAATAGCAGTAGTTACGCCATAAAGACCTTCCATGTCGGGAGCAGCGATACCCGTATAGGTTCCGTCAAACTGCCAATCGCCATAAGTCACTGCTGAGGGAGTTGCCGTTTCAACAGTCACGCTTGCAAAATAGGGTTCTACCACCTCTTCGTCAAACTTCACCAAGTAGGGAACGTTTGCCTGAAGGTTTGTCACTCCAGCAAAGGTCAAACCAGCATCAGAAGCTCCTGTATATTTCTGAGCTTCCGCAGCACCTAAAGCGTCAACAGTAGTAGCAAATGGCAAGCAGATTGTGCTCCAACCGGGAGTGAAGTTACGTTCCAACTTCACGTTGTACTTACCCGTAACCGTCAATGCAGCTGTCTGTGTCTGCGTTACGGTTGCCGTTACAAAGCTGAAGAGGGTACCGTCATCGTTGGGATCATTGTAGAATCCCATCTTATTATCAACTCCCGAGTGGTTACTGAAATAGAATGTCTGAGTACCGTTCTTTAAGCAAGTGATATTGTACCAACCTGCGTGTGTAGCATTAGCAACCACCGACCATTCCTGTACATAACCCTGAGAATCCTTTGCAACAGCCTTAACCTTTGAATGACCCTCGTTGATATCGTTAGAAGCAAGCACGAGTGACGTATTCTTACCCGAGTAAGGCAACATCAGCACCTTGCCATCCTTCGCAGCATTGTCGATGAAGTACCACCACTGAGCTTCTGAAGCGTTATAAGCGTTAGCTACCGCAACCATCTTTGACTCTGCATCATAAGCGAGCACTGAAGTGTCCGTGCGCTTAATCTTAATAGCATACACATTGGGCTTCGTCATGTCTGTAGTCACCATAACGGGGAGCAATGCGTGGTTGAGGGCATAAACCAACGACGCCTTCGTTTCTTCCAAAGCTGCATAAGCCTCAAGATACGCTTCCTTCGTCACCGTCTCATCATTGTAAACTGCCTGAGCGGCATCAATACCCTCCTGAACGGCAGTCAAAAGTGACTCTGTCACGTAGAGAGAGTTTGAATACTTGAATGTATCTGCGTCACCTGGAGTCTCGTAACAATCATCCACTAATGCCTGAATTTGCTCTGCAAGCTTCAAGAGCGGAGTCTTGTTCAACTCGTTATAAGCTGCCAATAATGCTTCGTACTGTTCATTAAGATTACTTATAGCCTTTTCCAATTGTGCTTCTGTAGTAGCATAGTTATAAACAGATGCCGCTTCTTGGTTTTCTTGATAAGTAGCAAAAAGAATTTCCTCAGTTACATTTCCAATGTTACCATCATTAAGTTGAACAGTATAATCTTCTCTTGAAGTATAGCCCAAATCAAATTCAAGCATACCAAAGAAATACTGACCTCCGTATTCTGCATTTCCAGGACCTGCAGACTTAGTTACAGTGAAACGCAAATAACGATAAGCCTTTTCTGAAGTAATACGACTTGAACGATAGTATTTTCCTGCATCATGAGCAGGCAAGCCTTCTGTAATTGTTGCCAATACATCAGTAAAGGTTTTGCCATCATTACTTCCGTATACAGTCATAGCTGTAGGTGCAGGTGAACCGTTACGGGGCTTATAACCGAATTCAAAATCGTTTACTCGCAAATCTTCCCCAAGGTCAACTTGGAAATAGTGAAGTTCATTGACTATAGTACCACCCCAACGCGTGTGGAAGTAGGTACTTTCATTGTTATCAACAAGTGCAGCAATACCATCTCCATCTTTGCCACCGCCACCTGTATTTTGGTCAGCGTTAGTAGAAACGTAGAAGTTAGCGTTAGGATTTGAAGTTTGCAACGCTGCGTTATCAATCCAATCTGCAGTAATTGTACCGCAGTTTGCAATGAGTGCCTCAGTTTGCTCCATCAAACTCTTAAGTTCTTCCTTCTTATCATCAAGAGCGATTTGATTTCCAGCTTCGTATGCTTCCTTAAGAGTATCATAAGTTCCCTTAAGAGCATTGTAGGCATTGGTATAATCCTGCTCACTTTCTGCTACAGTGTAAGCATATTTTGCTTGACGAATAGCATTATAAGCGGCTGTTGCTTCTTCTGAGTTCAATGTAGCATATTTAGCAAACGGAGTTACAGAAATTGTAGTCTTTGATACTCCAAACTCTGATACTACAAAGAATACGTGTTTATTTCCTTCAGGACCAGCTGTAGCTTCTTGAATAGTACCTGTTACGGTAAAGCGCAAGTAGCGATATGACTTATCAAACAACCCTAAAACAGCAGAATGATACTCCGCATTTCCATTAGTAATCAGCCTGTCTTCTTCGCGAGTCAATTCCGCAATAAATTCATACTTACCAGCAGCTTCATTACTACCTTCAACAATAATCGTTGTGGGATTCTGAAGATTGCTTTCGCGTGATGCATAGTTAAAAGTAAAGAGCGATGCGCTATTACCCTTACCCAAGTCTACACGCAAGTAGTGGTCAAGTCCGTCCTTAGAGTCAGCTCCTGAGTAATCAGTATGTAAGTAAGTTGTATAGTCATTGTCGTAAAGTACAGCGTAACTTGTGAGTCTGTCATTGCCATAAGCATGAGGCGCATTACTATAGTAACTATTAGCATTAAGAGTTACGGGAACCTTAACTGTTTCTACATTCGCCACACGCGCTAACATATCCTCGCTGAGCACAATGAGTTCTTCCAACTTCTGTTGTTCGGCAGAGAGTTGTTCTGTTTCAAGGGCTGTAAGATACCAATGTGAAGCTGGTGCGCCTGTGTTCCAACCTACAATCTTATAATTATCGTTAGCAGAACTATGTATAGCCTGGTTATTCTCGTCCTGACACGTGAGAGCAAGCACGCCATTTCCGAGATCCTCAACCAACCATCCCTTTGCATTCGCAATAGCAGAAGTCGTAGCAGAAACCACCTTACTTTGCTCCAACGCATTTATATACATACCCGTGTTGAGGTTCTTGATATAATATACGTTGTTACCATCACCCTGTTCAAACACCCATTTTTCAGTGTTAGAAAGTGAACCATTGGTAGTAGTTACCACCTCATTACTTCCATTAACAGATAGGTGGCGTTCAGGATATGCAAAGTTACGCAAAGTGTACGTACCAGGCTTCATCGAGATCTTTGCAAACTCCTTAGATTTTAAGTCATCAATTGCTGTCTTGAGCGAATTGTATACGGCAGTATAAGCACTGATTGTATTACTATTGATGACCTCCTTAGCTTTGATTAAGGCAGCATTAAGGTCTGTAGTATAACTACTCTTGTAAAAACCAACCTTTTTACCTTCATCATCAACTAACCCATTCAACGCTTCAGCCTGCTTAACGAGTTCATCTAACAAAGTGCGCTTAATTTCATTCTCATCCATTGTGCTTGTTGCAGCAACAACATCACCTTCAGCGTTAATTGTCGCAATGGTTGCTTCACCATTGGAGAGTGCAGCCATAGCTTCAGCAGAAATTCCAAAGCTCTTCTTATCAGAGAAGCCAATAAGTTCGCCCTTTCCGTTGAGAATAGCAAAACCAATACCACCTGCACCATTCATCGTTACAGTATTTCCCGAAATAGTGTAGCTATATGAAGGAGCTGTAGCCGTAGCAAATGAGGCATAGCCACCAATTTCTGAACAGATAGTAGTTTCGCTATACTGTTCAAGATTGTCACCCTTATGACTCTTAATCGTTTCGCCTGTAGCATCGTTAATGAAGAGCACAGAGAGATTCACAGGATACTTCTTTTCCTTAACATCAGCAATAGCTTGGTCAATTTGCGCCTGCGTCATGTCATAAATGGCATTAGAGTAGTCACCCACAAAGCGTTGTTCCATCACACGGAAGAAACCGTGTGCACGGAAGAATTCTGTGAGGTCTTCCCCTGCAGCATCACAACACAATTTATAGAAATGCATCAAACATTTTCCACCATCTTGACTATACTCAATCGTCATGGGATTCTGGCGAAGCATTTCAAAGAGGCGAGGATAAAATTTGGGGTTATGACCTAATACATGGTAGTACATGAAGAGCTTGTAGTACATAATAGTCTGTCCCCAAATGTTATTGCTGAAGAAGTCTGACCCCTCCGCATTGAACTGCTGAAGAACGTTTGTCAAAGAACCCTCATCGCCATTATAACGAGAGGTAGATTCTCCGAAATACCAAAGCACGACGTTTGAGAAGAGGTTGTTGGTAACTTCCGTCAGTCCGCGCATGTTGAGCGGTCCCTGATGTTGGTGACCAATTTCGTGAGCAGGTCCCCAGTGAGAACCAGCGCTGGTAGTAATGTCCACCATGATGGACTCCATTGTATTGAAGTTGTAACCACAGTGGTCCCAACCACCATACATATAGCCTCCCTCCGTACCAAAAGAAAGACCGTGAATTCTATAGTATTCGCTATAATCACAACCAAAGCCATCAGTGTCTTCACCTGTGTAAGCAATCACAGAGGGTTGGTTAGAGTAAGGAGACTTCTTGTCTTCCTTAGCAATTGTATTTTTACCTACAACGCCCATAAGGAGACGTTCCCAAACCATAACATTGTCCCACTCTTCGAGAGAGGCTTCAAGGCTCGTAGTATTACCTTTGTATGAATTAAAGAAGGTACCCATACCCTTGTCATCAACCGTACCTTCATCGGTAAGGGGGAATTGTAAGGTTATGTATTCACCCAATACAGTAACGTCGATTTGAGTAGCGCGTTCTTTGATGTAATTCCAGTCAGCATCGGTATCTGCAAGATAATTGAAGTCACCATTGTGATTAGCGTCACCCATCTTATTCCAATAACCATTGATGTAACCACCCTCAATGTGTATTTGGAGATCAGGATACTTAGAGAGTTCACGACCTTGGACAATCGCATTCTTACCCGTACCCTTCGAAGTATCAAATGTCTTCACAACATAGTTGATGCAGTAGTTTGTGCCATCAGCATCAACGGGAATGACATTCAAACCAGTGTGAAGTTCTGTGCCTTGACTATATCCCCCCAACTTATCGTGACCTCTATAACTTGCAAGGTAAAGGTAAGCACCCTCCTTGATTTCGCCTTCCACCATAATGAAAAGCAAATCGCCATTATTAGCAAAGATACCCGTGGGGTTGTTCAAGTTGGTATGCGCATTGATACGCAATGCCGCAGCTGCGCATTCGGGTTCCGTATAAGGCTCGTACCATTGCACACGATACTTCTTGGCATAGTCATTATCCCAAGCGCTCTTGTTTGTGTCATAGTTCTTTTCTCCCCAAGCATCACCATACACTTTCTTTGCCATCTTTCGCAAAGTAGGAGTCAAAGCATGATAGTCTTCATCAAACTCCAATTGTGCAACCGTCAAAGACTTCTTTGCTGTAGTACAAGCGGCATCAGTAAAGAGATTGCTTAAGGCTTTTGCTACAGCCTCCTTCACAACATCGTTTGTGATTACTTGATTGTCAAGCACTTTATTGATGGTAGCTTCGTCAAGTCCTTGATCCTCAATAATCCATTTTGAAGCATCATCCCCTTCGTAGGTCCAACCCAAGACTTTAGTGTTGTTAGGATCCCACGTATTCAAATTTGCCCATCCATAACCTCCGTTGTAGTTCTCGCCACGGAAAACATTATAGTTGCCAGCCTTGCCCAACACGAGATACGTATCTGTACTTGTGTTTACCAACGACCATGCAGTATCCTTTCCTTTTGCTTGAAGATAACCTCCATGATTCAAATTTTGGAGACGAACATTTCCATCTTCGTCTTTCCCTGCAACAACCCACAATTGGTTGTAGTCGTTTTTATCAATAGGTGTTAACCCCCTGACGGTAGAACCGTTTACACCTAATGCATAGCCAGTTTTACCTACATTGCTGAAATGATACACCTTACCCACTTCAAGGTTTGTCAGTTGTGCCCACAGCGCACTGCTACCGAAGACAGCAACCATTAACAGGGAGAACACCCTGAACAGGCGGTTCTGCCACTTGCCACGACCCTCAACCGAGAGTCTTTGATCGTTACGGATCATGAGTTTTTTCATTTGGTTAAAATATTGTTTTATGTGTAATTCGGGGATGAAGTATGCATGTCTGCGAAATGAGACGTGTATATCGATGCAAAGTTACGGATTATTTAAGATATGAAACACATTTTAAGACATTTATAATCCTGCATCGCTTATTTTTTAGTTCAAGTCTGAGAAAATGGCGAACCTCCCCTTTCGGATGCTTCCAAAATCTGAAAAAGTGGCATTACTTTGGAAATTTCTTCACCCCGTTAAGCCTACCCGAAAGTCCTTTCCGAAGAATCTGTGTCCCCTTTTACATTTGCTTAGAATATTTAACGCTGCGTTAAGAGTTCGTACCAAAACTTGTCCATACATTTGCACCGTCTGACAGATACAAAACCGGTTTTATCTTTTTACTAACAAACAAAACAACGATTATGAAAAAGATTTTTACCCTCATGACTCTTGCCCTCGTAACAGTGGCAATGAGCGCACAAGTTTATGTTGGTGGCGGCGTAAGTGTATGGCGCGACACGGACAATAACAAGACTACTGCAGGCATTTCTCCTGAAATGGGCTACAAGCTGAGCGACAAATGGGCGCTGGGTATGGGCATGGATTGCTCGTACACGTACGACAAGGGCACTGACGTTTACCGTGTGGCTGCCATGCCCTACGTGCGTTACACCGCAGTTAAGATGGGTCCCGTAAGCCTCTTCGCTGATTGCACAGGTGGCGTTGCGGTCAACAAAATTAGCGGTGGCGACGACTACACAAGCTGGCAAGTGGGCATGAAGCCTGGTATAATGGTTGAACTTACACCTAAAATCTCCTTCTTGGCGCATACTGGCTTCTTGGGCTACCGTGATGCGGACAAGTACGACTACTTTGGCGACGGCGGTTTCGGACTCAAGATGAGCACTTCCGACCTTCGCTTCGGATTACTCTGGAACTTCTAACCTTCCCTGCGGAAACGTCGTCCGCAACCCCGCACAACTGAACCCTAAAACCGATTGAGTGAATCCAGCCTCGGAGATTCTAAAAACTAATCGGCACTTATTTCAAACTATCTGGGAGTTAATTCAAACTAAATCCCAGATAGTTTTTTGTATCTCGGTTGCCCTAAAAACTGTGTCGCATGATAAAATCATTCCCTCGGAAAGTGATTTTCTAAAGAAACCTTAAAAATCCAATAGTTTTTTTCTACTTTTGCGTGTTGTGCTAAGGCATTCCCGTTGACAACGAACTATCATTAGAAGTTCACACCTCGGCAACGCCTTCTCCTCATCCCTGAAAATGAACACCACGATTTCTCCCTTTGCTCGCCCCCTCTACGTGATGCTGAAGCCCATTGGGGCACATTGCAACTTGGCGTGCGATTATTGTTACTACCTTGAGAAGGCGAAGCTCTATGACGATGTGCCCAAACACGTGATGAGCGAAGAACTTCTTGAGGAGTTTGTGCGTCAATACATTGGTGCACAGACCATGTCGGAGGTGCTTTTCACGTGGCACGGTGGTGAAACGCTCATGCGCCCACTTTCGTTCTACAAAAAGGCGATGGAGCTGCAGCGCAAGTATGCCGGAGGGCGCAGAATCGACAACTGCATTCAGACGAACGGCACAATGCTCACGGATGAGTGGTGTCGCTTCTTCCGCGAGAACAACTGGTTGGTGGGCGTCTCTATCGACGGTCCGCAGGAGTTTCACGATGAATACCGCAAGAACCGTGCGGGCGCCCCATCCTTTCATAAGGTGATGAAGGGCATAGAATTACTCAACAAGCACGGTGTGGAGTGGAACGCCATGGCGGTTGTCAACGACTTCAACGCCGACTATCCCCTTGATTTCTACCATTTCTTCAAGGAAATCGGTTGTCGCTACATCCAATTCACCCCCATCGTGGAGCGCATCCGCAAGCATAACGATGGGCGCCACCTTGCCCACATCAGCGATGGCGAAGAGTGCCCCTTGGCGGATTTTAGCGTGACGCCCGAGCAGTGGGGAAACTTCCTCTGCACGATTTTCGACGAATGGGTGCGCCACGACGTAGGCGAAGTGTTCATTCAGATTTTCGACGCTACGCTTTGCAACTGGGTAGGTCACGCTCCCGGTGTCTGCACCATGGCACGCTCGTGTGGGCATGCCGCCGTGATGGAATTTAACGGCGATGTCTATTCCTGCGACCACTTTGTGTTCCCCGAATACAAGTTGGGAAACATCCGCAATCAGACCCTCACACAAATGCTCTACTCTCCGCGCCAAGACGACTTCGGAGCGATGAAAATAAACTCCCTCCCGCGCCAATGCCGCGAGTGTAAATACCTCTTTGCCTGCAATGGCGAATGCCCTAAGAACCGCTTTGCCAAGACAAAAGACGGAGAACTGGGCCTCAACTACCTTTGCGCAGGATATAAACGGTACTTTGAGCACGTAGCTCCCTACATGGACTTCATGAAAGAGGAGTTGCGCAATGAGCGCCCGCCTGCAAATGTCATGGAATTTGCTCGAAAGAATTTTATACCTAACTCCAAATAAATTAGAATGAAATCGTTCTACCACTTCTGCAGCCCCGTACTCTCGAAAGACTGGTGGCTGACATGGATAGGCATTATCGTTGGTTGCACCATCATGGCTGCTGGGTTTGTGTTCTTTATCAACCCTTACAACATTGTGCCTGGGGGCGTTTATGGCACGTGTATTGTGCTTCACTCCCTCTTTCCCTCCGTCTTAGTGGGTACGTTTGGCTACATGCTTGACATTCCCCTGATGTTGCTATCATTAGTGTTGTTAGGATCAAAGTTAGGCACGCGCACCATCTTTGCCGTATTGATTACGCCCACGATTATGAACCTGCTCACCACCCTTGCCTACCCCACTCGCGAGGCGATGATGAGCCTTGACCCTGCGCTGATGCTCAACGGGGCTTTAGACCTCTCTAACGACCTAATGCTCACCAGCATTATTGGCGCCGTGATGATTGGTATCGGCTGCGGTATCGTCGTGCGCTGTCAAGCTACAACGGGAGGCTCAGACATCGTAGCCATGATTCTGCAAAAATACTGCAACATCAAGTTCAGCAACGGTATTCTGCTGGTAGATGCTATCGTGGTGTTCTTCGGACTTATCGTGTTCGGCTTTGGCATTGGTGCTCCCGAGGACAGCCAGCCTTCTGTGCTCCTATCCTTCTATTCCCTCATTGCCATTTTCGTTTCTGCCCGAGTATTGTCGTTCGTCATCAATGGTAAGAAGGACGACAAGCTGATATTCGTCATTTGTGAGAAGCCTGTGGAAGAATTGCGCCACTTTATCCTCCACGAATTGGAACGCTCTGCCACAATTATCAAGAGTCACGGATTGTATACGGGCAACGACAAGGAAATGATATTCCTCGTCGTGAGTTACAAGGAAGTAAACGATGTAAAGCTCAAGATTAAGGAGTGTGACCCCCTCTCATTCGTTGTCGTAACCGACGCTTATGACACGTATGGCGAAGGTTGGAAGACGCTACCTGAGAAACACGAACTTCAACCCGAATAAGCCACCGTTCACATAGACAAAAAGACCTGCGTTCGCACAATGCTCCTTACAGCTGTGCGAACGCAGGTCTTTATGATGCCCATTCTAAAAGTAACGTGGGAGATTGTAAAAACAAAGTGCCGAATAATTCAAACTAATCGGCACTTTGTTAAGATTATTCGGTACTTTGTTTTCATGCACTCCCATACACGTGTCAAGGCATGGGATTATAGGCTGATTTTCGGCATTTTACGCAGCCAGGAATCACATTACGCTTCTACCAACTCAAAGGTCATGCTCACATCCTGCTTTGGGCGGTCGCCACGTAGGGTTTCACATGCCTGAATGCGCTCAACAACGTCGAGCCCTTCGGTCACTTCGCCAAAAACGGTGTACTGTCCGTCAAGGAAGGGCGTTCCCCCAAGTGTAGTGTAGGCTTCACGTTGCTCCGGCGTGAACTCTGGAGCGCCCAAGTCCTTACAGCGCTGCTTGCTGAGGGCAATAAGTTCCTCTTGAAGCGCAAGGAGTCCGTCGCGGTCGCGATTGCGGCGGAGGTTCATGATGGTTTCGCGGTGTTCAGCGGTAAGCGCATTGAAAACAGCCTGCTGCTGTTGCATCGCCATCTGCTTCTCCAACTGCTTCAACTCGGGTTCTTTATACACTTTGCCCCATACGATGTAGAACTGGCTGCCACTGCTCTCGCGCTCGGGATTCATATCGTCGCCCAAGCGAGCGGCACTCAAGGCCCCGCGCTTGTGGAAGAGCTGAGGGAACTTGATTTCTGCGGGAAGGGTATAGCCTGGACCGCCCGTGCCGAGCATTTTACCCGCTGGTGCACCAATGCTGTCGGGGTCGCCACCCTGAATCATGAAGTCCTTGATGACGCGGTGGAAAAGCGTACCGTTGAGCGTACCCTCTTGGACTAATTTTATAAAGTTGTCGCGATGAAGCGGTGTTTCATCGTAAAGGCGCACAGTAATCGTGCCTTCGGTAGTAATAATTCGGATATGTGTAGACATAGGATGAATGAGGTTTTAAGGTAGTGAGGTTTTAAGGTTATAAGGTGCCATTCGGTCTGCATGGTTCTTAAAACCTAAAAGCGTAGCGACCTTATAACCTTAAAACCTTGCCCGCAAATTTACGCATTTCCCTAAGAATCACGGCTGATAATAGTAAAAATTCTTAAAATAGCGCCTACTTCAAAATAAAGTTGTACTTTTGCCCCCGACTATTTCGAACACACATATAAAATAAACACATAATGGAAAAATTAAGTTACGCTTTGGGTATGATTATCGGTCATAACCTCAAAGGAATGAACATCGAAGGACTTAACACTCAGGAATTTTCTGCTGGCGTAGCAGCTGTGCTCGCTGGCGAAAAGACAACGCTTACTGACATTGAGGCTCAGACACTCGTTCAGAAGTACATGCAGGAAAAGGAAGCCGAAGCCAGCAAGGCTGCTCGCGCAGAAGGCGAAGCATTCTTGGCTGAAAATGCAAAGAAGGACGATGTAGTAGTGCTCCCCAGTGGTTTGCAGTACACAGTGCTCACTGAAGGCGCAGGCAAGAAGCCCTCGGCAACAGACCAAGTGAAGTGCCACTACGAAGGTCGCCTTATCTCTGGCGAAGTATTCGATAGCAGCTACCGCCGTGGCGAACCCGCTGTGTTCCCCCTCAATGGCGTTATCGCAGGTTGGACAGAAGGCGTTCAGCTCATGGGCGAAGGCGCTAAGTTCCGCTTCTTCATCCCCTACCACCTCGCTTACGGTGAACGCGGTGCGGGTCAGAGCATTCCTCCCTACGCAGCACTTATCTTTGACGTAGAACTTATCGAAGTACTTTAATTATTAAGGTTATAAGGTTGGGAGGTCGCTTCGCTTTTAGGTTTTAAGAGCCTTGCGGACTGGGGCGTCACCTCAAAACCTCATAAACTTATAACCCCAAAACCTCAAAATTATGAAAAAGATTCTCCTTATGGCTGCTGTTGCAGCAGGTGCGCTCTTCACAGCGTGCGACAAGACAGGCAACGTAGAAATTAAGACTGACGTTGACACGATTGCTTACGAACTCGGTATGGCTGCTTCTCCCGCAGACCAGCTTCCTAACTACCTCGTACGTATGGGTAGCGACTCTGCAAGTGTTGCCGACTACCTCAAGGGCTTTAAGGAAGGTATGAAACTTTCTGACGACGCAAAGACTATCGCTTACGAAATGGGTAAGCAGCATGGTATGCAGACAAAGCAGCAGATGTTGTCAAACGTTGCAACTCAAATCTTTGGCGAAGGCTCTGAAGAAACTTTGAGCGAGGCTTTGTTCCTTGCAGGCTTCATGGACGTTATCGAAGGCAAGGTGCGCCTCGTTGTAGATTCAGTTGAAATTACACAGCAGATGGCACAGTTTGAACTTCAGAACCGTATCCAGGAAAAGATGAACGAACGCGCTCGCGTAGAGTTCGCTCCCAACAAGCAGGCTGGCGAAGAATTCCTCGCTGCTAAGGCTAAGGAAGAAGGTGTTGTAGCTTTGTCAAACGGTGTGCTCTACAAGGTTATCAAGGAAGGTAAGAAGAACGGCAAGAAGCCCGCTCTCACTGACAAGATTAAGGTTGCTTACAAGGGTATGACCATCGACGGTGAAGAATTCGACAGCAGCGAAAGCGTAGAATTCCCCCTCGCAAGCATGATCGAAGGTTGGAAGATTGCCATCCCCGAAATGACTGAAGGCAGCAAGTGGGAAATCTACATCCCTCAGGAACTCGCTTACGGCGAACGCGGTTCTATGCCCGCTATCAAGCCTTTCTCAGCACTCGTATTTGAAGTTGAACTCTTCAACGTAGTTGCTCCTGCGGCTAAGAAGTAATCCTCCACTCCCCTAACGGCAAGCAGATAAGCTGGAAGCATTGCCCCCGCTTATCTGCTTGTTTTCGTTTAAGGAAATTTCCTCATTCCAAAAAATATTCCAGCAATTATGAAGAAGACCCTCCTCTTGCTCCTTACCCTCTGCCTCTGCATGGGTGTGGATGCGCAAAAGACCAAGAAAAAGGTTAAGCCTCAGAAGGCGAAGACGTATGTAAACACCGTGACTCCCGTACCTGCCGATAGTGCAAGTTATGCCATGGGCGTGCTTCAGGCACCCTCATTGATGCAGTACCTCCAGCAGCGCGAAGGGGTGGACTCTGCCTACATTGGCGAGGCGCTTTCAGCACTTTCTGCTAACCTTACGGAAGAACAAACCAACCGCATCATTGCTTTTGCCACAGGATTGAAGATTGCGAAGATGAACGAAAGCATGAAGTCCGACCTCAACCGCCAGCTTACGGGTAAGGCGGATACTACGTTCCTCAACTTGAACCTCATGAACCAGGCACTTACAGATGCTGGCACAGGAAAGGCTGGTATGCTCACTGCAGAACAGGCCATGGCACTCATGGAACGCCAGGAGAAGTTTGTAGCTGAAGGTATGCGCCTTGAAGGCGAAAAGTGGTTGGATGAAAACGCTCAGAAAGAGGGTGTCGTAACCACAGCAAGCGGACTCCAATATAAGGTGTTGACTCAGGGCGAAGGCAAGAAGGCTACGGCTGACAACATGGTGGAAGTACACTACGAAGGTCGCCTCCTTGATGGCACCATCTTCGACAGCAGTTACCAGCGTGGGCAGACAGCATCGTTTAAGCCTACACAAGTCATCAAGGGATGGACAGAAGCGCTCCAAATGATGCCCGAAGGCTCAACTTGGGAGCTTTATATCCCCTACAACCTCGCTTACGGCGAGCGCGGTAACCGCAATATCCCTCCCTATTCCACACTTATCTTCAAGGTGCAGGTTATTGCCGTAAAGTAACCCTTTTTACCCTTCTATAAAACGCTTACAGCCCCCATCATTGCCCTTAAAAGCTGTGATGGGGGCTGTTTTGTATCCCCTGCCTCCAACATCGGAAAATCTATATCCAAGAATGCCAAAACAAATTGGCACTTAAATCAAATTAACTTGGAGTTTGTTTGATTTAACTTGGAGTTTGTTTTTACGTTCTCGGATGGATATAAAATGAGGTGGAAACTAAAAAAGCACACGAGGCAAACTCCCTTAAAAGTTTGCCTCGTGTGCTTGATGTATAAAGATTGCAGCGTTGGGAATTAGTTACCCTTAGCCACAAGTCCTAATGTCTTGAGAATTATAATCACGTCTCCTTTCAGCGATGCCGTTTTGAGGTAATGCAGGTCCATTGAAAGGCGCTCTAACATCTTCTCCATCGTGTCGGTATAACCGTTGTAAATCGTAGCATCGGAAGTGATGCCTGGACGCATCTGATAAAGTGACGCGTAACGCACATCGTGCTGCATAATCTGGTCGATGAAGTACTTGCGCTCAGGACGGTAACCTACAAACGACATATCGCCCTTCAATACATTCCACAACTGGGGCAGTTCATCCAAATGATGGTTGCGCAAGAACTTACCAATGGGGGTCAAACGGGCATCCTGCTTCTGCGCAAGCACGGGGGTGCCATTTTCTGCACCTACATGCATAGAACGGAACTTATAAATCTTAAAGATGCGTCCTCCCATCCCCACACGTTCCTGAGAAAAAATGGGATTTCCGTCGCGCTGTAGCAGCAATGCAAGGTAGATGACAACAAACACCGGACTGAAGAGTATCAACCCCATGAGTGCACACACAAAGTCAAAAAAGCGCTTCAGGGCAAGCTGCCACGAAGCCATGTGCACCGGTATCGGCGCAGTATCGTTCCTTCTATTGTGTGTCTTTGAAATCATAAGTGAGCACGAACTCCACAAATTCGTGTTGTAAAGAATGATTGGTGGCACCCGAAAGCACCTGAGATTTTAGATTATAACGTGAATTTTGTCAAATTATTGCAAAGTTAGTAAAAAGTTGCGTGCAACCATCCCCTAAAAGGTGTTTCTTACAAAAAGTAAGAAGATTCTTAAATTTTGGACAAGAATGCGTGTCAACAACTTTTTTTGTGTAAATTTGCATCCGCAAGAAAAGTCACTCAGTAGTACGTAGCCCGTTATGAGGCGTGACTACCCCATTTTTCTTGCCCTATTCCCCATCACGGGCCAGACTGGATTTGACAGCGAGTAGATGGTAAGAGTAAGCATGCAGTGCGGGTGTGGGCGGGCACTATAATCTCGGCTCTCGAAAATTTAATTGGCGAAAACAACTACGCTCTCGCTGCTTAATCGAAGTACAGTAGATTAGCTTTATTTCGACACAAGGTGTTGAAACGAGACATCTCCCTGTTGCCCCCTTCTTGAGGCGTTCAGATTCGGAGGTGCAGGAATATCAAGAATAGTCTGCGGTGGCCTCGCGCCAAGGATGAAAATCTTAGAGGATAAGGTTATAGTTGGTGGCTCTGGTCTTGCTATAACTCGAAAACTTAGTCAGAGATAAGCATGTAGAAAGCTTTTGGTGTCCCCGTTTGGACGAGGGTTCAATCCCCTCCTGGTCCACAAAAAATCAGGTGTATCACTCAGAACTTGCGAAGTTCGTTGTGATACACCTGATTTGTTTGTTTACACAGCTTTAACAAGGCCTCAAAGATGCTGAAGTTTCAGCGCCTGAAGGGCAAATTCCTTGGGGTTCTTCACATGGGGCGCCAAAGAGGCGATTTGCGCATCTGTCAAGTTCCACCATGCTGATTTTAAGAGCAAGGCTATCGTTTCTTGGTCAAATCTATAACCAATAACCTTTGCTGGAACGCCTGCGACAATGCTGTAAGGGGGAACATCTTTGGTAACAACAGCTCCAGCACCTATTACAGCACCGTCGCTCACCGTTACTCCTCCCTTTACAACCACTCCATGACCCACCCACACGTCGTTACCAATGCGTGTGCGCTTGATCATTTCGTAAGGATGCTTTGAAAAGCGCTTAGCTACCCCACTACCTGTTATATCAATGAACATCGGCGAGGTTGAAGCCCACTCCATAGGATGTTCTGCCCCACCAGTAAAAATATGGTCAGAAAAACTGCAGAAGGCTCCTATGTCCGTGCGGTCAATATGGCAGTCGTAACCCACATAAGTGTACCTACCGACAGAACTTTTCACAAAATCTGTGCCTGAATATATTTTAGCCGTCTTTTCCACCTTACTATCGCGGATACAAGCCCCACGAAGTTTCTTCATCAACTTTGCATAAAGAAATTTTAGGTTCATCCTATAATCGATTTGAATTGTGACATTTGATAACTGGGCGTCCAATAGTTGTCAATCTCATTGTAACAAGCCTGACGCACCTGTTCACGGTGATTTTCGTGATTTTGAAACCACTGCTGGATGCATTGCGCCAATGAATCGGCATTCTCGTGCTCGAAGAAGTCACCTGTTACACCTTGTTGAATCGCTTCAAACTCGGGCATCTGCCACGCAAAATTATTATTGGTAATGACGGGTGTGCCATAGGTTAAGGCATGAACCGCAGTCAGTCCTACATTTCCGGGAGAGACACACAAATCGGCATTATAAACCAGTTGGGCATTCTCAACTTCATCATAGCAGGCACCATAAAACCAAACGTTGGAACGAAGTCCGAGTTGGTCTACCATTTGTTCTAAATCCGCACGCGCTTCTCCGTCGCCCACCAACACCAAATTGTATTTGTTACCAATTTTTCCCAATGCTTGAAGCAACAAATCCAGGCGCTTCACTTTTGTCAGGCGACCAATGAAAATCAATGTGGGACGCTCATTTCCGAAGTGCTCCTTGTAAATAGTGGAAGGAGTTTGCTGTTTGCGCAAAGAGACTTGAGCCTCATGGTCAAGCGAATTGTGCACGACATATAGGTTGTTTTTCGTGTAACCTTGCTGTTGCGCAACATCCTTTGCATACTGCCCATAAAGGAAAGTGGCATCGCTCATGGAGAAAAACCATCGTTTCAAAATTTTCTTCAAGAACCCCTCTTTTCCATACCATCCATGACTCCATAAGTACACGCGTTTGCTTCGCATAAACAAGCGACGCTGCAGCAACACGATCCATGTTGAAAGGCAAAAGAGTTCGCCAAGAAGTAGAAGCGTGTCGTGCGACTTTAACAAAGCGGGAACCCCCTCTTGGTAGTAAAGCGGACCCACCAACATGCGATTTTTTATAGTCTCTACGCTTTTGAGCAGGGAAAGGTCAAGTCCTTTGATGTCGGAAGCATTATTTCCAAACACCCAATGGCAATCATATTTTTGCTCAAACAACTTGTAAATTCCTTCGCGGTACTTCTGAGCAAAATTATATACGATACAGAGTTTCATGCCCCTTTCTTCATTGTATAAAGTTTGTCTAATAATTCTTTTAGCATGGCATAATGCGGATGGGGTTTGCCTAATTTCTTCTTCAAACACTCACGCCAGAAACGCATATTGTACCATTGAATCAGGCGACCGATTGTAGTTCGTTTGCTAATCCCACGCTTGAGATTACGACGGATTGCCACATCAGCCACTTTGAGTTCGTAATCCACACTTGGCGGACGCTCAGAAGTAAGATGGAGGTATTTCAAGGAAGGGTCGTAACGGAAATAGGCACCAAACTGTTGTTTGAACTTATAATGCATGTCATTTTCCTCGCCATACATGAAAAACTCCTCATCAAACAGCCCTATCGCCTCAAACTTGCTCTTACGCACATAGAAACAAGAACCTGAGAAGTACATCAACGAAGGAACGTAACATTCTACCCTGTTAGAAATTGCCTCAACCACACTGCGCAAATATCCATTGAGCATTTGTGTGCAACAGAAGGAACTTTGACTCGGCAGGGTGGGAGTGTACCATTGCTTCATGCCATACATGATGAGTTTTTCGTCGTTCGCAAACGCCGCAAGGGGTTTCTTGAAAAAGGGTGAGGCAAGGCGCACGTCGGGGTTCATAATGAGAATGACGGGAGCCGAGGCACGGCGAATGCCCACATTATTTCCCTGACCATAACCTCCGTTACACGAGTTTTTAATCAACACTATGTCTTCACCCCACAAGTTGCGCAACGTTGCAAACATCTTATCGGGCTCACGGCTGTTATTATCAACAACGATGAGCTCGATTTCCGACAGCGGTATGTCTGCATATTCTTGAATGCTACGTACGCAGTCAAAAATATCCTTCTCTGAGTTGTATGTAACGATGATGATGGAAACGCTCTTCATGAATTTCTTATTTATTCCCCCGTAGACTAACGCATAAATGCCCGTACGTGACGACGAGTGAGGAGGGGAAGAGAAATAACTCGGACTTAGTTTAATTAAACTCGGAGTTAGTTTGAATTAACACGGACTTAGATTTTACCATTAAGGATCCACCTCCCAATTAGTTGTTTGCCTTATCAGCAACCTCAGTTTCCGGTTTCAGCGTATAGACCCTTACCCAATCAATGTCCATATAGGCGGGAAATGTTTTGGGGTCGGTACCTGCTGACCATGATTTAGGTGGATGTACCTGCATGTGAAGCATGAGGAAAGAGGGAATACCGTAATAAAACTGGTGTTCTTCCTCGGGCAAACGTGGATAGCGCAGGGTTTCTCGCCCATTGACAGCAAAGATAACTTCTTCGGGCAGAATTTCTACACTATACGTATTATATTTTTCAAATTTAATGCGCGATTGGTGCTGATGATTGGGGCGATACCAGTTCTTGCGGTCCCGAAGGGTGTAGGCATTATGGGCTGTTTGGTAGGCAAATGTGTTTTTATCCACATACTCCATGATGTCCAGCTCTGTATAGTAGGGACTTTTGGTCGTACGATAGGCTTTTTCCTCTGGCAGCGTCCAAATAGCGGGCCAGGTGCCCTGCGCACCCTTGATTCGTGCGCGTACCTCGATTTTACCATAGCGAATGGGGCGCTTCCCCTCTGACGTAATGCCTGCCGTAAGGTATTCAGCCGTATCCGTGGGGAGGTAATTATCATTATGGTGGGCGTAAAGGCGCAAACGTCCGTGCTTAAACTCATAGAAGCGCTCGTCATGGGTGAAGTGCATATAGCAACGCACACCCTTCACACGCTTCATCTTGCTCCAAAGCAACGTGTCGAGACTCTTGCCGTTAAATTCGTCACTCCATGCTAATTGATAAAGGTGGTTGCGGTCGGATGTCTTTTGGGCGCAACTGCTGATGAGGGGGAGGAAAGCGCAAAGGAGTAAGAGGAATTTGCCAATGGCAGCGGGTTTCCACACTTGCTCATAGCGGCGAGCGGCATAGAGGTTGAAGAACAACGGAAGCATACGTGCCAATTTGGCTGGCAGTATGTGGAGCAACAAAGAGGTGAGGCAGACTTGTAATGTAAATAAGAGTCCCCACCCAGTGGAATGCTTTCTCACCGTAGTCGCTAAGCGCTTCGCAAACCACTGGGGCGCTTCGTTGCGCAATACGGTGACGTAGATTTGCATCGCACCCTGATACAACTGGCGGTCATAGCGATGACCGAACTTCTCTTGCACCGCTTCGTAAAAGGAGCGCACGGCATAGAGATTGCTTTCTAAATGCTCGGGAGAGTTGATTTTCTTCGAGATAGACCCTGCCACGCCGTGACGATAGGCATAATCGGCGGGCGCCTCAGCATATTCATACTTCATTCCTGCAAGAAGGCATTGCAGGTTGAATTGTGCGTCCTGAAGAGAGCGCAAGTTGAGGTCCCAGGTCACACCCTTTTCCACGAGCGAGGCACGTCGGTAGATATTATTCCAAACAATGAAGGGCAATTTGCGGGCACAGAATGCAGCCACATCGTCCTTGAAAATGGGATAGCCATACGTGTTGAACGAAGGAGTGGTGTCGAAACGACCCTCTCGATAAGAGGCTGAACGGAACACCATGAAGTCTAAATCAGGACGTTCGCAAAGTGCCTTCACACGCTGTTCCAATCCATGGGGAGCGATATAATCGTCGGAGTCAAAGAAGCAAATAAATACCCCTTTCGCTTTCGTGAGTCCTTCATTGCGACACGTCTGTGCGCCCTTCGTTTGCTGCTCACGCTTCATATAATGAATGCGCGCATCCTGCTGGGCGAAGGCAGAAATTTGGTCGTAATGCTCGGAGGCAGAACCATCATCCACCGCAATCACCTCCCAATCCTGAAACGTATTCTCCTGGATGCTACGCAACATCTCAATCACGTAATCAGCGTGATTGTAGACGGGCATAACTATGGAGAGGGTTACTTGATGTGGCATAAGTCACCGAGGATGTTGAGGAATTCTTGGGTATAGAAGGAGTTGAGACCTGCTGCAGAGGTGAAGGTCATTTCGCCAAAGTAAGGTTTTCCGTCCACTTCGTAAAAGTCAACGCGCAGTTCGGGAAAATCCTTTGAAAGAATGCCTGCCGCCTGGAGCATGCGGTCTAAAGACTCTGGACGTGGGATAGGTTTTGCTGATAACTGGTAATGAGACGTTGATCGGGAGTATTCGGGGTGCATTCTCCAGTCTAAATCATATACACCAACCTCACACGCTTCCTTCGTGCGGTTGTGACATGCCCAAATGTAGGCGGGATTGCCGCGGAAGGTCCATATTTTGTAATCAACGAGCGAAGTTGACGCCACTTGTTGCTTTGTATTGTCTAAAAGTTCTTCGGCAATAATGCAGGGCGTAATCTTATTGTAATGCGGCTCGCCCATGATTCTGCCGAATTTTTTATGAAGGAGTTCTCCGAAGTATGCTGTCCAATACACCTTATCCAGCGTTTCTTTATCACGACAGATAAGGGCGTCGCCACTGCCGTGATTTGTCTTCATGACAAACTGGTTGGGAAGTGCGTCCCAGTCAATCTCTTCAGCGCGGTCCCATTTTCCGTAGAGACGCACGAGCATATCTTCCAAACCACGGTCTTTAATGTATTCACGCACACGAAACTTGTCGGCAAGCGGTGTCCACTGCGTCGTATCGGAATGAAACTTCAACCACTGTATCTTTTCGTTGATGTCCTTGGGATTGCTCCAATCCATCCAGCGCCCAAATGAGCGACGGAAGTGTATGGCGGCAAGCGTTTTTGGAGAGACATATCCCAAAACGAAAAATATAATTTGCCAAATCTGTTCTTTTATCGTTTTCATATGATATTCTAAATACGTGAAGCGACATACGGTTTAGCCACTCCACGAATCGAAAAACCAAGTCCGAATTAAATCCAATTATCTCCGAATTAGTTGAAACTATCTCAGAGATGTTTTTTTGAAAAAGGGATGTACCCGAGCAAAACAACGTTTCACCGGCGACACTCTCCGATTCTAAAATCCAAAAGCGTGATTGGGACGTTCTGAGGGACTCACCTTTTTCATCTTTTGGAGCCACTTCAACATTTCTGCCGTATGCTCTCCAAAGAAAGGCAAACCTGTTGACATCTGTGAAAGCCAAGGACTTCCACAACGTAGATTTCCCTCAATCAATACCACGTCACCATCGGCATCAAGCGTTAAATCCCAATTTGAGACTCCCACCTGTGGCAGGGCATGATGAAGTTTCATAGCGGCGTCTATCACCTTCGGGAACAAAGACAACTTACAATCCTCAAAACGTAGCGCAGTATCGGGATGTTCATAGTATCGCTGACCATACTTCGTAATAGCATAATCATAGAGTTGACCATCTTCTTTGATACCTGCGAAGATACCGCCCTGAGTGGCATTGTCAACATCCATCCCCCCCTTGCCCATTCTAATAACAGAGGGAGCCATATAAATCTGTTCCTTCCAACGATAGGTAAACACACGGAAGGTATTTACACTCTTGGGATAGATTTCACGTAAAGATTCATGACACACCAAGCATTCCTGCACCACAAAATCATCACCCATCTGCTGAAGAATCTCCACCAGAGGTTGCTGACTCTTAACATCTATACCCTCCTTTATTTCCGCTAAGACACAACTGCGTCCGCCCATCGAGTCAACAGATGGTTTGATGAAGAGGCGCCCATGATTGTGTAACGCTTCAAGCACCTTGTCGCAGGTCGTGGGTTGGTTTTCCGCATCCAAATAAAAGCCTTTCACCTTGCTGAAAAGCACCTTGGGCGTTTTGACTCCAACGGACTTCGCAAGGTGAGGCATGACGTTTTTGTCTTCAAACACGGAATTGTACGTGTTGAAGATATTTAGGAAGTGGTCTAACTCAGGAATATAAATATCTTCCGTAATGAAGGCGGGAGAAAAATTTCCGGAGTAAGCAGCATAGGTGCGGTGGCACGTGTGGTCCACTTTCTGCCCATAGTGGCTGAGATAGAATGCATCAATCGCCTGTTCCTGCTCCGCAGTAAGGTGAAAGTCCTTGATGCTCTCGAGTCGTTTGGGGTCAAAAATCACGCGCTTCTGAATGCGCTTGTGAAAGGAGCGGAATTTACGTTCCTGGAGTTCACGAACTGCTTCAGCAAGCAGATGAGCCATGCGTTGTAAAAGCATCATAGGGATTAACAGCTTTTTAATTTTGATAGAATGATTTGGGTAACGTAGGTGCGCTCAGAAGGTTGCAATGAAAGGCTCCATATCGCCACTATACCCACCAACGTTGTTGCGATGCCCATCAGCAGGATGCGCAACAAAGAGGGTGTAACGACTTCCTGCACTACATAAGCCGTTGTGACCATTACGAGAAGGGAAGGAAGGACACGTAAGAGGACATTGCGCACATAGGAAAGCCAAGAAGCCCCTGTTACTCGGCATATATAACCAATTGCCGCAACAGAACTGAGCAATTCAAAAACCCCAAAGAATACAAATGCTTCTGCTATCGTAAGCCCTCCCTTTACGGCAAAATACATGGCAGGGAGTACCAATGTTTTTAAGGTGAACGTCAGCAACGAGAAGTTGCGAATGCGACCTGAAGCCGAAACAATCAGAGTCATACCCAAAGAAAGTTGATCGGTAAGGGCTGCAATGAGGATAATAGTGCAGAATGCCACACAGAAAGGCGGTACTTCTTTCAACCATATCCCTAATATTGATGGGAGTTCCGCAATAATGGGAACGACAACAAGGGCTAAGATTAAAAAACCAAACTTACACGCTGTTTCAGAAAGGCGAATGGCACGCAAATGGTCGCCAGCCCCTTCCGCCTTAATGATTTGAGGCTTAATGGAATTGTGAATCGCAGAGGAGAAGAAGTTTACCGAACCCAAAACTTGGGTAGCAATACCGTAAGAAGAATTTAGGATGGTACCCTTAAAAAGATGGTTGATTAGCACAGAGATACCCTGCGTACGCAAAACGATACAGCCCATACCATAAAGGCTCCAAGTAGCAAAACCGATGATTTTCTGCTGCACTTCCGCGTTCCACTGCTTGACAGAAGGTAGGATGCAACTTTCAGGATACTTGCGCTGACAATAAATCATGAAAGCAAGTAAATTGAACAGCATGACGACCATGATGATAAGCGCGTAGGTTGTCAGGCGGTAGTCGCTGATATAATACAACAGGAATACTGCTGAAAGTTTCAATACACCATCAAGTATTTCAATGACAGAAATATAAACAATGTTCTCGTAAGATATTAGCAACGCCCGAAAAGGAGACGTCATAAGGGAGAACAGTACTGAACAAATAACGATGAGGTACACGTATTGCGCTTCTTGCAACTTATTAGCCTCAACTTTTAAGAGACCTCCCTCAAAAATATAGGAGGTAAACGAAACAAAGATAACGGAAAGACCAATCCCAATAATGAGCAACAGCAAATAACTATTGGCAAAGTACAACTTTGCCTCTTCCTTATGACCTGCGCCATGACAAAAGGAAATGTGGCGCTGAGTAGTCAGGGTAAGACTATTCGTAAAGAAGTTAAGCAACGAAACAACCCCTGCGACCAACATATAAAGTCCATAGTCAGACACCCCCAAGGCATCCATAACGATGCGCGTGGAGTAGAGTGACAGAATGATGTTGATGATGCTACGCACATTCTGAGCAAGGGTGTTGACTATGATTCTCGTTTTGTTGTTCATCCAAGTTGTCAGAGGCTTCAAGTGTTTTACCTCTTCCGTAATAGTAGATGAGAATGATAAAATAGAATATAATGGGTGTGCTATAGATTTCCATGAGCGACATCAGCGACCAAACTCCAAATGCGGCGTAAAGCGCTGTGGCATACTTATCCTTAATTCTCAACACACCAACTATAGAATGTGTCGTTAAGGCGATGTAAGCCAAGGCTGCAGGAATGCCGCCAAAAAGCATAAGGCCCAAAATCAGATTGTGAGGTCCGATGGCAAACGAAGCCAAATTGGAATAATACCACTCTGTCGTAGGAAGTCCGTACCCCATCAAAGGAGATTCCACGAACAATCTCATTGCTGCGTCCCAAAGGGTTGTGCGTTCTGTAAAGGTGATATCCTTTCCCAACACGTCAACAATAAACCACGTAGCATACTCATTGTTCTCAATACCCTTCCCGTTGAAGCATACAAAGATCTGAAAGAAGATTACGAAGCATAACAACCCAGTGATACACAAGCGAGAGAATCTCAGATTGGGGAGCATGCAGAAGATTAGGAACATTAACAATCCCACAAGGGCGGTCATGGATTGCACCATGAACAAAATAGATAAACTAACCACTGCCAGCGGAACGAGATTCACCCAAAACCATTTACTGTACTTTAGACAAAGAATATTGGCAACCAACGCACACAACAAGCGTGGACCTGTTTGATTATAATTTCCTCCAAGCAGAAAACCTGTCACGTTTTTATCTTCATCGCCAATAGTAACCCACAGATGAGGGTTCATAACCATGTGAGCAAGGGAAGCAAAGATGGAAATGGTGAATCCAATAAGCAAGCCTATAATCAACGGACGAATGTCCTCCCGATAATAATCAAACATAAAGAGGAGTGCCGTAAGACTCACGCTTTGATAAATCCAGTTCTTCAAGTCGTTTCCATTCAGCATGGTCACAGCAGCAATCCACAATAACATCACCAACACGCAGAAGGCAAACCTTGAAAGCCCTCGCTGATGCACAATCAGCAACGCGGTGGCACAACCCGTCAGCAGCATGATTGCCAACGACAGATACGAAGCAGACTGCATTTCAAGCGCCGTAAATGTCAAAGAATTATACATGGCAAAAACCAGCGCCATGAGCGCTGGTATCACCTTTAATTCTTTTAACTTGATAATCATTGCTATGAAAACTAACTCCGACTTAATTCAAATTATTACGGACTTAGTTCAATTTAGTTCCCAAATAATTTTCACAAATAAGGTTGTAGGTCGTTAGATTACTTTGTGCCGATACCGAAAATCTCTTTTCTCACCAACCAAAAGGTTATCACAATGCTCGCTAACAAACACATACCAATGACAAAAAGCATGCGCTTCGGACCTGCGGGTTTGGGCGCAACGGTAGCACTTTGGAGTACGGTAAAAGCGGGCGTATTTTCCTGAATCTTGGCCTTCATCGTTTCCAATTGTGTAGAAAGCGCTGTATAAGCATTGAGTTTCAGCGCACGATCAGTTTCAAGGCGTTCACGCTGAGAAATAACCGACTGACGAATAGCGGAGTTGTGACTATCACAGAACTTACTATACTCTAAACTCACCTTATCAAATTCTTTACGTGCCGAATCAACAAGCGTTTGATAATATTGTGCATCCATACGCGCTTTGCTCGTGCGATACATCACGATAAAATCCTGCAAACGTGCGCATACAGAATCTGTCATCGTTGCTGCAATCATCGGATCCTGGTCGGTAACAGTAATTGTTATGACCTCCGTCTTCTTATCTATGGTACAAAGTATCTTTTTCTGCACAATTTCCATCAACAAGAAGTCGCGCTCCGACATCATAAAGGGATTCACCTCCTTGGCTGAGAGAGGTCCCCCTTTTTGCTTCTCCTTAAACAAAGAAACTACCCATCGCTTTGCAGCCCGAAACGGTGCAGTAAGCGGATTCGACAGTTGGTGCTTCTTCATATAGGTATAGTAGTCCGTATCTATCGCCCCATCCAACGACTTTACCTTAATGTCGTAAAGACTTACGATAAATTCGGGGGATTGGAAGAGTTCGGGATACAACAAAGGGTATATTGCATCAGAACTTCCCCCCAAAGCTCCAAGATTAAAGCCAAATGATGAGGCAAGACTGGACAACCCACCAGCAGCATTTTCACTGGCATATTCAGGTGCGAGTGCGACACTACTGCGATAGTAGCGAGGTTGTGGGAATATCCATATACAAGAAAGGATAAACACAATAGGGAGCACCTTGAAGTACACCTTCTTACGTTGGCACAGAATTGCGAAACAGCGTGCCAAGTCTATGTTATGTTGCTTCTTTTCCATGATTCAGAATCGTTACTTCGTAGCATTCAAAAGCGAAACTATTACCCCAGCAAGGGCTGCTACCCCTGAACCAATACCGATAATTTCTGACGTAGACATCTTTCGGCGATTTTGTTTCTGAGGTACAACAATTTCTATACCAGGCTGAATGTCTTTCTTAGAACTTCCTTTCAATTTAACGACACTACCATTTGCCTGAATGCCATATACGCGCGACTTTGCGGCATTACCGCTATAACCACCGGCATGCTTGATGTAATGCTTGAGACTCTTGCCTTCTTCGTAACTCATACTTACAGGATACATCACTTCGCCGCTAATCTTAACGATATTGCTACGCTCAGGAACCTCAAGAATGTCACCTTCACGCAATAATAAGTCGTGGGAAGACCCAGGTTCTTCCATCGCACGCTGCAAGTTGATTGCCACAGGGAAGGTATTGCTCGTCTTCATCTTGAGCGAAAGGAGCGAATCGGCAATCTGCATATTCAAATCCTTACCTTCCTTCAAACCATCCTCGTAAAGTTGAATTTGCGCCTTCAAGTTTGCATGGTCACGCTGGTCCATTTCTTCCTTGGTCATTAGGCGTGTTAAGCGGGCGCCGTTAATATACGCAAGGTCCGTAAATCCTCCACACGCTTTTATCAAATCCGAGAGACGATAGTTCTTATTACTGATGGTATACTGACCCGCAAAATTCACTTCTCCTTGTACAAATACGTTACGTTGCTCTTCGTAAGCAGGACTCTTACGAATGACAACGATATCAAAGGGTTGGAGGTGGAAAATCGTGTCTTGGCGAATAGAATAGTCCTCGTTCATGGAGAAGGAGAAGGTTTCCGAACGGTTCACGCCACCATGCTCAGAAGCATTATCACGAATGCGACGGAAGACGTCGACACGCGCCAACGAACCTGCCTCTGTCAAACCACCAGTCTGCAAAATGATGTCTTGAATGCTCGTATTGTCGGCATAAGGATAGGTTCCAGGATAGACCACTTCACCCTTCACGTCAATAATACGCTCACCGAGCATATCAGATTTGCTGGGGACGAAAAGGACGTCGTTATTTTTAAGCGGAACATCGGCTACGGTACCCTTGAGTATGCCATGAATGTCAACATTTATCATTCGGATGGTCAAATCCTGATTTTCGCGGTGCATAATCGCCACTCCTTCGTAAGCATCTTCGCTTAAACCTTCTGCGGCAAGGAGTAATTGGCGCACAGTATGGATATTTTCGCCTAATTCAAACTGACCTGGATATTTAACAGCTCCACGCACTTCCACACGGTTCATAAAGCGTGCACGGATGCTGTCAACCTGTACCTGATCTTCGTCTGCCAATTGGAAAATCGGCATACGCTCTTCATTTACCGTATGCACGCTATACTCAACTCCCGCTTTACGCGTGATACGCACACTCTTGGTGTAAGCATTTCCCGAGAAGTTTCCGGCATAGCGCAACAAGTCGGCAACAGTTTCGCCACGTTTCATTTCATACCACATGGGACGCTTCACACTACCCTTAATTTGCACCAGATTGTTGTAGGCGCCCACGATAATGATGTCGTTGTCCTTCAAACCTACGTTGTCGGCACCTTTTCCATTCAAGATATAATCGTAAACATCGACAACGCTAACCACCTTTCCTCCACGGAATACTTGGATATCGCGCAACGAACCAATCTTGCTGATACCTCCAGCCATGTATAAGGCATTGAATGCTGTTGAAAGGGCACTCAACGTGTAGGTACCGGGCACTTCAACTTCCCCCATCACCTGAACTTGCACATTACGTGCCTCCATCAGCGAAAGATCTATGCTACATCCGCTAAAATAAGCACCTAACTTGCTCTTGAGCACTGCTTTTGCACGCTCAACAGTCAATCCGCCAATCTTTATCGGACCTACGCCATCAACAACGACGTATCCATCGGCAGTAATCGGCGCTTCTATGCTCTGCTGACTGGCACCCCAAATGTTTACCATCACTTGGTCGCCTGCGCCAAGCACATAGTTGGCGGGAGTCGTAAGATTAGCGGGAGCCTGAAAGGTTAATTTCTTGGAGTTAAAAAGATTACGACCAAAGACTTGTCGTTGCTCTTCCTCGGTCATCCCCAAAATATCCTGACTACCTCCGTCTACGATTTCCTCATCCTGATTCAAGCCCAATTCTTCGGCACGCGACTGCGCAGCATCGACAAAAAGGTCTTCTTCTTCCGAAGTTGTCCCCTTCTTTGCCTGTTTCTTCGTGCCGCTCTCAGCCTCCTTGCGCAATTTTTCCGCCTTTTGGCGCACACGCTGGAGTTGCGTAGTAGTTACCCCCTTCTTTATCAACTCTGCAGCCATCTGCTGCTGAGAAGTTCCCTTCTGAGTCTCTGCAACCACGTACTTGAGCACTTGGTCGTCGGTCATTACAGACTGCGCAGCTGCAAAAATGCAGGAGAACAGGAGCGCAGTGAGAAGTATAATTCTGTATTTCATGTTTACGAGTAAGTATTTTCTGCTGTATAAGTTTTTGCCATAAGACGCATCTGAGGTCCCTGTTGCACTAATGCTATCTACGAATAAATTGGCGCAACTTGGGGAAGAGTCGAAGCATCGGATAATAGAAAGGTTCCTTGATGCCATTCACGCGGAAGGAATGCCGACATTGCACAATGCCATGAAGAATGCTCATCACGTTTCTGCTTGTTGCCCCTCCGATACGCATGCGCACCAACACTTTATCAAGGTGCTTGGTTTTGAGCTTATTCACTTCAATGAAGCGAAGCATGAGTTCGAAGTCTGCCGAGAGGGGCATATCAAGGCGAAAGCCTCCAAGTTTTTCGTAACATTTACGACGGGCATAGAACGTAGGATGTGCAGGATGCCAGCCATGGCGGAATGCCCCTGGTTTATACTCTGTAGTCTTCCAATACCTCACAATTCTATCCGTGTTGTCGGCATTTACATAGAACAGATTGGCATGCACACCGTCCAACGCAGGATCTTTCTCAAACTCACGAACTACCGTTGACACGGCATCGTTACAAGCAAAGAAGTCGTCGGAGTTCAAATACCCAACAATTTCTCCCGTAGCGTGCATCCATCCCTTGTTCATGGCATCGTAAAGTCCGCGGTCGGGTTCGCTCACCACCTTGGCAATGTTCGTGCGATACTTGTCTACAATAGCCATCGTACCATCCTTGCTCATGCCATCAATAATGATGTATTCTATGTTTGGATAATCTTGAGCGATAACGCTTTGGATGGTATCCTCTAATGTGCGCTCACTATTGAATGTTATCGTTATTAAACTAACCTTCATGTCTATTTTTCTGTGGTAAGAAAGGGGGCATTTTTCCTTCACCCTCCTATTTGCTAAGCATTGCTCCGAGGTGTTGAAATTTATATAGGATTTAAAACAAACTAAACGCCGAGTAATTCCAACTAAGTGCCGAATATTTTTTCGAGATACGGACTTTCGGAAAAATGCTTGCGCACAAGGTCTTCTTACGTACTAAAATTTTCTGAACACCAAGCGTTTGTCGTCTGAAACGAGTATCATGCGCTTGCTGCCTAAGTGTTCAATATTAAAAGCGTCGGCACACCCCATAATGCCATAGGGCTCCATGATGGTGGTCGCAGGGTCGGTCAGCAAACTATCCCTCACGTCAAAGCTCAAGTACACCTTAGTGACGTTTAACGCAGCCCCCGAATACTCAAAACGGCAGTAGGCATGGTAAACATCCTTGCCCGTTGCTTCATCATGGTACATCACCCGTTTCTTGGAGTAAATCTGCAACAGGTCTAAGTTGACATTCCAATAGATACCGCCCTCAGCCACGTTTTCTACCTGTTCGGGAATCGTGCTGAGGTTCGTCACCTCTTGCAAATGCCACATACCGTCTAAATCATCATTCTTAGGAAGTTTGTCACAAGAATATGCCCCCATTATCAGAAGCATGAGAAGGCCTATAATCTGTTTCATGTTATTACGTTGCGTATTACTTCAACAAGAATCCTGTTTTCTTTATGGAGAATGCCACTCCAAGGTTGTTGCCCACCTGCCCTCCACGGTCAAAGGCAAAAGCCGCCGTAGCTTCCCAACCTTTATGCTGCAACTTCTTGAAATGATTGAAATTATAATTCAACTCCATCAAGCCACTCGTCATGTATTTGCGTTGCAGATACGGGTCGGTATACGTACCGAGGTGTGTAGCATAACTCAACAGCAGGCGGTAGTTCAAACCCTCGACGGGCATGCCTTGAATCCCCACATGATGCGCCACGAAGCGGTTGCTGGGGAAGGTAAGGTCGCCCGTTGCAGCATACAATGGAGAGGTAAACAAGGGATTACCCATTGCCTGCCCCCAGTGTTGCCAACCGGGATAAAGGTTGTGATTGTAGTAATTATCGCGTCCGCTCACCTGGTCGGGAAGCTGAGCCGTATGGTCGTGATACACGGGACCTGCTTGGTAATCGCTCTTTATGTATTCATAAACCAGCGTATGCGCCAAGCGGTTCTTGGGAAGCTGCACCTCCAAGCCCACCATGCCGTCAAACCAGCCGTATTGGAAGAACATCATCGAGTGGTCCTCAAAGAAGTGGTCGTAATAGGCACGCACGCTCCAATCCTTAGCTTGATACGTCAACGAGAAGAGCCAACTGCCCAGCGTATTGCCTGCCGCATTGAGGAAGGCGCCGTCGGTAGCGTCGCTACCCGTGCCAATAATCGCATCAAGGAAGTCGCCAGCCCCCTGCCCCATCTCTAACTTATCGCCATAACGACCTGCCCTCCCCATGGGGTTATAGATGGTGCCGCCAAACTGCGTAGCCATCTCCAGACCACCTTCAAGAACGAGGGGGAAGCGCTCAGGGTTTCCCACTCTCATATATCCCGCCTTGGTATGCACCAAAGCCCCGTCGGCATAGCGCCCATCAGCAGGGACATACGCCTCCTGCCAAGCGCCATCAGTAGCCATGCCAAAGCCAAAATGCCCCTTAATAGCGAGCCAGGGATTTTCCCTCCCCGTCAGACTAACATATTCTGGCAATTCCAAGCGCACCTGCGGAATCGGACGCGCATTGATGCCCAGCGTCTGACTACCGCTGCTCAGCGCCTGATGCTTCATCGCCATGGGGCGCTCCTTTGCCCCCACAGAGAGGCGCACGGAGCGGAAATCCACGTCGGCATACAGCTGCTGCACGATGAAGTTGGTGCGCTGCTTGCCCGTAAGGGGATTTTCCGTAGCGTAGTTTACGGGAACGACAAGGTCAGCACCGTATCCCAACTTCCACGCCGCCGACTTCCCGAGGGCACACGAAGGTTGCTGCACCCCCAAGCGCAGATACCCCGACGCCTCTTGAAGCGACGACAAACCATGCCTGTTGCTCGTCAGCCACAAAGGCGCCCTGCCCTCACAAGCCACGGTCGCGGAACCCTCCACACGGTAAGCCACAGAATCATTAAGGATACCACCTGCCGCCCTTACCGCCATCGTAACGCAAAGAATGCTGAAAAGGAGAAAAACTCTGTATTTCATTTTTAGCAATGAACTTATTGAAATATAACGCAGGACATAGCCTTTTATTGCCTCCCACACATGGTTAGCAAAATTACACAATAGCATGCGCTTAGCAAAGCAAAACATGGTTTTTTAGCTAATTGTTTCGGAAATTACACCTATAAAAAAGCGGAGGAGCGCGCTCCGTAAACACACTCCCCCGCTAACAGCGACTATCTAACGGCTCTCCAACTCAGGCAATCGTCGTGCCGAAAAATGCACCTGAAATAGCTGAAAGTACCGTGATGATGGCGCGAATCACCACGCCCCAAACGCTCTTAGAATTCCAATTCTGAGAAATTTCCATGATAAAGAATAAGATTTTAAGTTTCACAATTTAATTCTGAAAGTTGTTAGATAATAGGGAGGGGCGGCTTCACACCACGCGAGCGCCTCCTCCAACATTCTCACGCATTACTGTGACGCTCAAGTACCACATTAGGATTGTTCAAACGCAACTCGTGGCGCATCTTTGAGGAAGGAGAGAAACGCACTCTCACGCCACGCACATTTTCCATCGTAAATTCGTCCTCAGTAGCAGTACCAGACGACGAAAGACGAGGATGAAACGAACCGAGGTCACCCAAGCGCACGCTCTGACCGTTGCGCAATGCCTTATAAATACGTTCCTCAAGCGCTGACACAACTGCCTTAATATCGTGAACGGTAACCGTGCAGGAATTACTCACTTCGGTAGCCAATTCATCCATAGAAATGGGCGTAACGGGGAGCAATGTAGCATGATAAGCAAATTCCTTTGTAACGGGGTTCTTACGAGAAATAAAAGTGTACTTCAACATAGTTTTTAAGAGTATTAAATAGTAAATAATAAAGAGTAAGTTGACGATCACCGACAGCTACCGCTTCTCAACTGCGCAGTAAGGGGAACAAACGTCCCCTTGAAAAGCAGCGTTTAGTCGTTTGACAATGCAAAGTTACATACACCCAAAACCACGCTTCACTTTTTCGTCTTTTTTCGGGAAGTACAAAACATCAGACTCCCCAAGTAAATACAGGGGATTCAGAAGGATAAAAAAAATTTCACTTTTCTAAAAATACCCTCAAAATTTGAGGAAATTCAGGTGCTTCATGAACGAAGGTAAAACACAAAAGAAAAGTCCTCGTTTCCCAACGAAGACTTTAAACACAGAACTTATATAGAGATGAAAAAACTATTTACATTTTCTACTTGCAAAAGTATTCATTTTGGTTCATTTCAACAAATCCAGCCCCTAAAAAATCACATATAAAAACTAATTTTTTAATTTTACCCCCCCCCATTTTGCTATATACACATTACATTTTGAATATATAAACGTAGGTTATTTGCGAAGTGAAGCATTCAAAATATTGGTATCCAGCAAACTTTCTTGCGAGGATGTGGTCTGAAAAACCTTTTAGCCAATAGACCCGAGCAACACCCTGGGTTTTGTATATGAGAGAGGCACGCTCTGAAAGAGCAAAAGCCCTTACGTCCAGTTCTTTTAATTGCTTTTGCCCATTCAGGGCGCAAGCCTCGACGGCACCAGCACCCAGGGCGGTGCCCTGGGCTAATGGATTTATCCCCTTCCAGGGGAATCACGCCAAAGTTTACTATACAGACTTTTTTTCCTTTAGTTCTGCCACCTATAACCTAATTTCCTAAATTTAATCGGCACCCCATTCAAACGAACTCCGAGTTCAGCCGTTATTTATTTGAGACTCACACGGATGGTGTTGAGTTATTTTTGGGCGCTTAACGTTGCGCTTCCACCAGAGGTAATAACCTGTCAACGGAAGGGTGGCGCCGATCAAGGAGGTGAGCATCCACAGCCACCGTCCCCATGCTCCTGCGAAGGAACCGGTGTGGAGGGTGAAAATCCATCCACTTAATTTGCGATTGTAGGGAGAGGCTTCGTAGGGAACCACCTCTGTAATTCTTCCCGAGGCATCTAATGTGTATTGGTCGGCAGCACGTGCATTGCCCCACGCATCCTTTTTCACCGAAGCACTACGGGGTTTCATGGTGATCTGCTGGAAATCGTGGGCAGCCTGCTTTACCTGCTCCAAGCCCTGTTGCCATGCGAAATCCTTGGTTTTCTGTCGCGGACCTTTCCCACCCTTTTCCGCTGAAGGCACGGTGTGGGCAGAGGCAGTGGCAGGTGCTGCTCCGAAAAGGGCGTAGAACCCGTCTTTATACCATTTGAACGACCACGTCAACCCTGTTGCCGCCATGAGCAGCAGGAGGGCGAACGTGAATGCGCCACCCGAGAGATGCAGACCGTGAAGGAAGGGGCGTAGTCCGCGACTTACGGGAATTTTAAGACTGGCACGGAGGGCGCGGGTGGACTTTGGCCACCAAAGGATGAGACCTGTAATGAGAATCAGCAGGAAGAGGAGCGTGCTGGTGCCGACAAGGAGTTTTCCCCACCCGATGCCGCCGTCGGCAGTCCGAGCAGGTCCGAGCAACCAGCGGTGAAGTTTGAACATGGTGGCGAAGAAGGGTGCGCGCTGCGGACTTCCTAACACCTCTCCCGTATAGGGATTTACATATATGCTTGCCTTACGGGGCTTTGAGAGGGAGAATTGGTAGGAGCGCAGGGAGTCGGCAAAAATGGTGGCACCCGTGATTTTGACATCGTCGGACAATGTAGATTGTACTTGTTTTACCAATACATCAAGCGGAAGGCGCACGTCCTCGCTCGGAGTTACATACAGCAAATGGCGTTGGGCGCTGGGTGCAAAGTCTTTCTCCACCGCTAACATCGCTCCGCTGAAGCAAATCAACGAAATTACGATGCCGAAAGGCAGGGATAGGTAGAGGTGAACCTGCTTGAAAAGTTTTTTTATCTGTCTTTGAGAAGGCATAATCAGAGGGTTGTGTTGTGGTTTAGGAAGGCGGTGGAAGCAGGTCGGATTACCTTGAAACTTCCAGGCGACCTACGCCGTCAATATGGGTAGCTTCGACTTCCAAACCCTTTGTGGCAACGGCGGTATTACGATCAATGGCGTAAATTGCAGGATAACCCGTTGCGGTGGTAATTGTAACATAAATTTTGTTGCCTTCAACGTAAGTTGTCGTGCCGAAACTGGTAATTTCTTCGGATGCAGGAAGGCCCGTTACGTAAGTAAGTGTTTTGGAGTCGGCATTAAAAATGGCTAATTGGTTCGCCGTGAAACCTGTTTCAGCAAACGGGCGGTCGTACATCAATAGCAGGAAGTTGTTTCCCCCAGCGTGCCAACTATTCATGAAAGATTTTCCGCCCGAAAGGGCTTCGAGGTTGACATAATAGTCGGAGTCGAATTCCTCCGTGCCATTCTTGATGCGCACAACACCAGCAGGGAGCGAGGTACGCTGACGTGCGTCTGCCATAGTCTTGGCGTAGGAGGGCGAGAAGACATAAATATCGCCACTCTCGGCACGCCAAATCATTTGATAGTAACGCGATTTGTTGCGTCCGCAGGCATAGCTGATGCGTTCGTCTTTAATGAGTTTCTTGGTCAGCAAGTGTTCATCAGCAAAGATGGCTACCCAACATTCATCGGGATATTGTGTCCACTGAAGTTCATCTTTTTTATAAGCACTCGAATTGGTGCCCCCAGCCTCGGTCTTTACGAGGTCGGGATACTTTACAAATTTTCCACCATCGCGCTTTGTGCCATACTGGCTAAGCCCCATGGGCACTGCAGCGGTGAATAATTTGCCGTCGCGCTCTTCTATTCCCGACAAGGTAACGTATTCACCGTTGCCCAAGAAGTTTTCGGAAATGTAGGCGGCATTTTCGGTATCGTTCGTAGTGTAAGTTTCGCGCTCTGTATCGAGATACGTCACCAAGAACGCCTTGGGCGTGTATCCATTCTCATCGTTCATTGCCGTAGGTCCGTCACCCGTTGCAAAGGTCATGACATAGCGCCCAAAAGTGCCGTGAGTGGTGTAGCGACGCGTGGAATATTCCGCAGGGCGTGCCTCAATTTGTCCCCAATCATTGAGCATGTAGGAACGGGTCGTGGCATTATTCCCCTGGTTGTAGTTAAGGGCATACAAATAGCGGTTGGAGTGGAACACCCATTGCGAAGCGCCATCGTTTACAAGTCCGTTGCCAAGAGCAGAAACGCGTCCTTCGTCGAGGGTTTGAGAGGTAAGCAACACGGGAACCGACCCGTTTGACCCTGTCACCGTTGCCGCAATGACATAAGTGCTTTGCGGAGCATTGGGGTTAGGTTCGGGGTTGGGAGCCTGGGGCATGGAATCGTCGTTGGTGCAAGAAAGGGTGAGCGCAAGCAAAAGGGTGCCTGCTGAAAGCGATTTTAGAGACTGTAAGTGCATCATGTTTTTGGATTAACGGGTGTTAGAAGGTAAAAAGTGGGAGGAGGAATTTGTGCCTCCCGAGTTGCTGGAAAATATGTCCGACTTATTTCAAATTAAGTCCGAGATAGTTTTAATTAAGTCCGACTTTGTTTTGCGGGGCTCCCACTACTTTTTTCCTTGCAGGAAGATGCGCAGTTTTGCATAGACCGCGCGCCCGGGTTTCTGGAGGCTAAAGTTGTCGTAAAGGCGGGCGTCGGTAAGGTTGCGGCATTCCAGCGCCAGGTTGTAGCGCCCATCGCGGAGCGCAAGGGCGAGGGCGACGTGGTGTGCCCATTGTGTGGGAACAATGTAATCGTTATTGTCCGCCCCAATGCGAGAAGCGTAAAAACTGAAGGCATGTGTGTATTGCGCTTCGTAGGTCAGCGATAGTTTATTGCCTCTGCCGCAGAAGTTTTGCCAATGCACTGTCGCGTCGAAGTCTGCAAATTGGTAGGGCAAGTTAGGCATGCGGTCTTTGTAGAGCAGGTTTTCCGCCGAGGTGCCCATCATGGTGCGCTGGTTGTCGCGTGCATCCATCTGTGTGAAGTGCCCACCAATGTTAAAGAGGTTGGCATACTGGTAGCGCAGGGAGAGGTTCATCCCCTTGGTCATGACTTTCCCATAATTGACATACGAAGCGGCTTGCTTCCCTCCCGAGAGCGAGACGATGTTGCGCTGGATGTAATCGCGGGTATCGCGAACGATGAAACCCAGTTCGGCAAACAAGTCGTGGCGCTGCTGGCGCACATTATAAATAAATGAGAGGTTGGCGTTGTGGCTTAATTCTGGACGAATGCCGATGGCGCCCTGCTCCAAGTCTTCATCGCCAAAGAGTTCCTCAATCGTAGGCAGGCGCAACGCTTTTTCGTAGGAGGCTTTCACGCTCAATCCCTTCAGGGGAAGGGTATAAGCCGCTGCTGTGCCGTAGCCCCAGTGCTGATGGCGGCGTTCGGACGTTGTAAAACTCGTAGCGTTGGCATCTACTGCGACAGGACCTTGCACACGTACGGAATAAAACTTACCGAATGCCGAGAGCGTCAACTTCGGCGAGGGTGTCCACACATAGGAAAGCCCCGAGATGTGTTTGGAGGTGCGCTTCTTAATCGCATCCTGCTGCTCCACCTTTGCAAGTAGCGAAGTGTTGGAGCGCTCAAAGGCATTGAGGGTATGGCTAAAGGTAAAGGTGTGGGTGCGACGGAGGGTGTAGTCCACCCGTGCCGTGCCGTTCAAATTATGATTGTCGGCGCGTGAATGGAGCAGGGATTGCTCGCCTGGAGCATTGAGCGGTTGCGTTTCGCCCCGCCAGTTATACTTTACCTGTGCCGTGTCGACATTCGTGCGTGCGTTCTTATTGTAATTCAGTGTGAACGAGGCATCAAGGTTGTCGACAAAAAGGTTGCGCTTCCGCCATTGCAGCGAAGGCATGAGGGAATGTCCGTGGCGGTGTTTCTTACCGTAAACCGTTTCTTGGCGCACGCCTGTTTGAATCTCCTTATACTCCTGCGCATAACTCAATCCGAGCATCAGGCGGTCTGCCCAGGGGCGCCCAACCCACCCTATTTTTGCGGCTACTGCCTCATTGTGGTAGGTGTCGTTGAAGCGCTTCATGCGCTGCAGGTTGGTGCGGTCAATGCGTCCCGTTTCAAAATCCTCAACGGGCACATCCACCTTATAATCGTTGTCGGAATAATTCTGATATGCCGTAAGTTCATACGTAAATCCGCCCGCGAGGGAATGCGAAAAGGAGGCGTGTGTGCGGTGTGTGTTAAACGAACCATAGGAATAGGAAGCGTCGAGTTGCCATCCCCTGGGACGCTTGCCGGTGACGATGTTTACCACTCCGCCCAAGGCGTCTGTCCCAAACCCTACGGGCACAACGCCGCGAAAGACTTCAATGCGTTCGGCAAATCCTGCGGGAATGTTGCCGATGGCAAACGAACTTCCAACGCCTTCCTGAGGGACGCCGTCAACAAATATCTTAACATGCTTACTTCCAAAGCCGTCAATCATCAACTGTAAGTCGGAACCCACGCCTCCCCCTTCACGCAACTTTACGCCCGGAGCTTTTGTGAGCGCGTCGGCAATGGATTTTGTGGTGCCCTTCAAAGGACGAAGGTCAAGGGAGACGGCATTGAGCGCCACTTGCGCTGGGGCTTTTATCCCCGTGCCTACAACCACCGCTTCGCTCAAACGGGTGTCATGGTGAGGCAACGTGTCGGCAAGGAGTGCCTCTATCGTGAGCGACTCTTCCTCATGCACTGCGGCATGGAGCGTGGGGAGGCTGATGAATAACAGAAAAAGGAGGGCGTAAGTGCGCGTGCGAGTCATAGTTTTTGCATTTGAAAATCGAATGCAAAATTACTCCTTTAACCAAGGGGCGGCAATCGCCAAAAATTGGTATTTTATAAGAGCAATGGCGGGTGCGCTCACTAAAGTCTGTGATATGGGGAGGATAGAATACAAAAAACAGGGCAAGTCAATAACACCCTGATAGTGCCTAAGAGCACACGAAAAAATATCCACATCACCCTTTTACGAGTGATGTGGATTATGCGTTGTGCCGTTTCACGGTTTACCCAAACGGCAATATGTTTCAAACTGCTTTTGCGGAGATTTATGCCAAAGCCAATTCTACCACCTTATCTACGGCAGCATTGAGACCTTCTACGTCCTTACCACCCGCAGTTGCGAAGTGGGGAGCGCCACCACCGCCGCCCTTGATGAGCTTAGCGGCTTCGCGCACGAGGTTGCCAGCGTTGAGTCCCTTATCAGCAATGAGGTTCTTAGAAATCATCACCGTGAGGAGAGGCTTTCCTTCGTGGCTCGTACCGAGCACGCAGAGCATATTGTCGGGCATCATGCCTGAAAGCTGGAAGGCGAGGTCCTTAGCGCCTTCGGGCGTTACCATTGTGGGCATTACTGCTTTAACCACCTTGATGTCGCCCATCTGCTCTACCTTTTCCACGAGCTTTTCGCGGATTTGGAGGAGGCGTTCCTTCATCTGTGCTTCTACCTGCTTGCGGAGGTCGGCGTTTTCGTCAAGCGTCTTCTTAATCGCCGCAACTACGTCCTTCGCATTGAGGAACTGGCGGATGCCGTTGAGCATATCCTGCTGCGCATAGAGGCTTTCTTCAGCCGCTGCGCCGGTGATGGCTTCGATACGGCGCACACCAGCAGCGACACTGCTTTCAGAAATGATGCGAACAAGGCCGATGCAACCTGTGCTCTTAGCGTGGCAACCACCACAGAATTCTACGCTGTCGCCAAACTGAACGACACGCACACGGTCGCCATACTTTTCGCCAAAGAGGGCGATAGCGCCGAGCTTCTTTGCGTCTTCAATCGCCACGTCACGGTGATCCTGAAGGGGAAGGTTTTCGCGGATGCGACGGTTTACGATGCGCTCTACTTCACGGAGTTCTTCGGGAGTTACCTTCTGGAAATGTGAGAAGTCGAAGCGGAGGTATTCGGGCGTAACGAGCGAACCCTTCTGCTCAACGTGCGTACCGAGCACTTCACGGAAAGCCTGGTCGATAAGGTGCGTAGCCGTGTGGTTGGCTTCACAAGCACGACGTGCTTCAACATCTACACATGCCATAAACTCAGCCGAAGGATCCTTGGGGAGTTGCTTCGTGATGTGAATGGGAAGGTTGTTCTCGCGCTTCGTGTCGATAACGGTGATAGTTTCTGCTTCGTTGCAAAGCACACCCTTATCTCCGACCTGACCACCCATTTCTGCGTAGAAGGGCGTAGTGTCGAGCACGAGTTCGTAGAACTTCTGCTTCTTCTGCTCTACCTCACGGTAGCGGAGGATGCGGCAAGTGTGTTCCGTTACGTCCCAACCCTTGAAGGTTGTTTCGCCTTCGGCAAGCACCACCCAGTCGCCCGTTTCAACAGCGGCGGCATTGCGGGCGCGCTGCTTCTGTTCTTCCATCTTCTGCGCAAACTTTGCCTCGTCAACAGTGATGCCCTGCTCGCCACAGATGAGCTGTGTGAGGTCGAGGGGGAAACCGTAAGTGTCGAAAAGGGTGAATGCCTTTTCGCCGTCAAGCACGGTGCTACCTGCCTTCTTCGTTTCAGCGATGAGCGATTCGAGGAGGTTGATACCTGTAGCAAGGGTGCGGAGGAAGCTTTCTTCTTCTTCCTTCATTACGCGAGAGATGAGCGTTTCCTGAGCAGTGAGTTCGGGATAAACATCGCCCATTTCAGCAACAAGCGTAGGCAGGAGTTTGTACATGAAAGCTTCGCGCTGACCGAGGAAGGTGTAAGCGTAACGCACAGCACGGCGGAGGATACGACGAATGACATAGCCTGCCTTGGCATTTGAGGGCAACTGACCGTCAGCAATAGAGAACGAAATGGTACGGAGGTGGTCAGCGATAACACGCATAGCTACGTCTACCTTTTCATCCTTTCCGTAAGTGAAACCTGAGTATTCGCCAATTCTCTTAATGATGGGCTGGAACACGTCGGTATCGTAGTTTGAACGCACACCCTGCATGACCATACAAAGGCGTTCGAAGCCCATACCCGTGTCGATTACCTTTGCGGGAAGTCCTTCGAGCGAACCGTCCGCCTTGCGGTTGTACTGCATGAACACGAGGTTCCAGATTTCAATCACCTGGGGATTGTCCTTATTCACGAGAGAAGCACCAGGCACCTTTGCCTTTTCTTCTTCAGGACGGATGTCGAT
>JAEIGA010000280.1_pt1 | contig 73223 bp, 113 predicted proteins | sample 9270691 | NCBI WGS metagenome assembly JAEIGA01 (sample SAMN17057246, study PRJNA624740) | gut metagenome | biome: biome; isolation source: fecal sample | host: Bos grunniens | place: China: Xizang | collected 2019 | reverse complement strand
CTTCAAAATTTCCCCGGAGGTAGTTTGCTCAAAATGCTTTTTATCTCCGGGATCGTTTTCAGGTACTTCAAAAGGGGTGTAAGTGACGCTCGTTCATAGTGAATCCTCCTTTACTGATAGATTATGTGTGCATTCTTTGTGCCATCTAATTGCTGCTAGATGGCATGGATCTCCTTTCTTGTGTACGCTTACTCCGTTGCCCTGGTATTGTCGATAAAAAGTCGCTTACACCTCTTTTAAAGTATCTGAAAACATATTTGAAACTATTACAAACAAGGATGAATCGTATATGAAGCAAAGCAAAACTGCAGATAAAGCCCGCATAGACAACATGGCACTTTCAAAAGAAGACCGTGAACAGCAGCTAATTGCCAAAGCAGAGCGCTTAGCAGAGAAAAAATTAGAGGATGGAACCGCTTCTCCTCAGATTATTGTTCACTATCTTAAGTTAGCTACAGCTAAAGAGGCCATTGAGAGGGAAATCCTTGAAAAACAGAAGGACTTGATCACTGCTAAGACGGAAGCTCTTCAGTCTGCGGCTAAGATAGAGGCTTTGTACGAGGAAGCCATGTCTATGTTTAAAAAGTACAATGGAACAGAGGATGATTAGGACTTACAGTGAACTAATTTCTATTCCTAGATTCGAAGACCGGTTTAAGTATCTGATGCTTGGCGGAGGTGTAGGTGAAGAAACCTTCGGCTTTGACAGATATTTGAATCAAGTCTTTTATCATTCTGCTGAGTGGAAGCAGATAAGAAACGATGTGATAGTTCGTGATATGGGATGCGATTTAGCTTTTCCAGATCGTGAAATCTTCGGACGCATATTAGTGCATCACATGAATCCAATATCGTTGAAGGATATAGCAAACCGTTCTGAGTTCCTGCTAAATCCTGAATACCTGATTTCCACTTGCAAAAGAACACACGACGCTATTCATTACAGTGATGAATCCATTCTGTATGAAGAGCCTATAGTAAGGAGACCGGGAGACACTTGTCCCTGGAAATAGAAAGGATTCTACTATGGAGAGCATACTACAATCTGTGAAAAAGAAACTCGGAATCATGCCAGAGTATGAGCATTTCGATGACGAGATTATCACAGACATTAATTCTGCGTTCTCAATCCTGAATCAGCTTGGAGTTGGTCCAGACGAGCCCTTCATGATATCAGGTTCAACCGAGGTATGGTCTGATTTCATAGAGGACGGACGAATAGAGCTTGTGAAGTCATACATTCCACTCAGAGTCCGACTTCTTTTCGATCCTCCTACGAACTCATTTCTTGTTGAAAGTATAAATAAGCAGATAGCCGAGTTCGAATTCAGGATGAATGTTGAAGCAGAAAAAGACTTATTGTATCCGTCTGATATGACGGGCATTTATATGGAGTAAATCAAAATGAGTAGCTACTATTATCCAGTATATAACAATGAGCTGTATCACTTTGGTACAAAAAGACATTCCGGGAGGTATCCGTGGGGATCTGGCGATAGACCTTATCAGAGCACTGGCGGCGTAGGACCTGGAAGAAAGCCTCCTATGTCAAAGGAAGAAGCCATAAAAAGCGGAAGTGCTAGGGATGTTCTTAAATTTCAGGGACAGTTAACAAATCAAGAGCTTCAAACAGCTGTGACTAGACTGAATTTAGAGAGTCAGCTTAAAAACATAGATACTAGTATTAGAAAAAAAGGAAAAAAGAGATCTAGTAAATTGCTCTCCGACATCGGAAGTAAAGTTCTGATTCCAATAGGTGTTGGAGCAGCAAGCTTAGCAGCTAAATATGAGATAGACAAATTTATGCGTGGATACTTTGGAGATTCTTATGCTGATCCAGAGACACAACGTAAGCTAGCAGAAATTTTTAAAGAACTGTTTAAAGGTGTAAACGTTATCAAAAAATGAGTTTATCTAACACCGCAGTGCCAAAGTATTATGGCATGTTCCGGGATGCTGTTATACGCGGAGAAATACCGGTATGTCAGGAAATCTCTATGGAGATGCAACGAATAGATGCTCTTATAGCAAGTCCAATGTACTACTACGACGACAAAGCTGTAGAGGGGTGGATTGCTTATTGTGAAAACGAGCTCACTCTAACGGACGGAAGCGATATGTATCTTCTTGATTCGTTTAAACTTTGGGGTGAAGCTATTTTCGGGTGGTACTATTTCGTTGAGAAATCTGTTTATGTTCCTGGCTCTCCTGGGATGCCTGGCAAATACATTAGGAAAACTGTGAAAAAGAGATTGACTCTTAAGCAGTATCTGATTGTAGGACGAGGTGCTTCTAAGTCTACTTACTGTTCTACAATTCAGAGCTATTTCCTTAACATCGATACTACAACAACACATCAGGTCACTACAGCTCCCACGATGAAGCAGGCGGAAGAGGTAATGTCTCCTATACGAACGTCCATAGTTCGAGCTAGAGGGCCACTGTTTAAGTTCCTAACTGTTGGAACCGTGCACAGCACTAAAGGCTCTCAGGCTAACAGAGCACATCTGGCATCCACGAAGAAAGGAATTGAGAATTTCTTTACTGGGTCCCTTCTTGAGATTCGTCCTATGTCTATTGATAAGTTACAAGGACTTAAAATAAAGGTTGCCTCCGTTGACGAGTGGCTATCTGGAGATATCAGAGAGGACGTTATTGGTGCTCTTGAGCAGGGCGCTTCTAAAGTAGAGGACTATCTGATACTTGCGACGAGTTCAGAGGGTACTGTACGTAACGGCCCTGGAGATACAATCAAAATGGAGCTAATGGACATCCTGAAAGGCGACTACGTTAATCCTCATGTGAGCATCTGGTACTATAAACTGGATGACCAGAAGGAAATAGCAGATCCAGCTCTTTGGGTAAAAGCTAATCCGAACATTGGCAAGACAGTAAGTTATGAAGCCTATCAAATGGATGTTGATAGAGCCGAAGCTGCTCCAGCAACAAAAAATGATATTTTAGCAAAGAGATTCGGAATTCCTTCTGAGGGGTACACATACTTCTTTACATACGAAGAAACATTGCCTCACAGGAAGACCGAGTATTGGCAGATGCCGTGCAGCCTTGGTTGTGACCTTTCAAGAGGTGATGACTTCTGCGCGTTTACGTTCTTATTCCCTCTTTCTTATGAGCGATACGGAATCAAAGTTAGATCTTATATCACGTCTAATACTCTCTATAAACTCCCAGGAGCTATGAGATTTAAATACGACGAATTCATTGAAGAAGGCAGCCTTATTGTGCTTGAAGGAACTGTTCTCGATATGAACGAGGTATATGAGGATCTGGATCAGCATATTACCAAGTGTGAATACGATGTCAGGTCTTTAGGCTTTGACCCATACAATGCGAGAGAGTTCATCCAGCGCTGGGAACAGGAGAATGGACCTTTTGGAATAGAGAAAGTTATTCAGGGAGCTAAAACAGAATCTGTACCCCTCGGTGAATTAAAGAAACTTGCTGAGGATAGACGCCTTCTGTTTGACGAAACACTTATGGAGTTCTGTATGGGCAACTGTATAGCTCTTGAGGACACTAATGGAAACAGAAAGCTCTATAAGAGACGACTTGATCAGAAGATTGATAACGTTGCAGCTCTTATGGACGCCTTTGTTGCATATAAACTAAATAAAGATTCATTTGAGTAGGTGCTGGAAATGTATTATACAGGAGTTTGGCAATGGCAATCAGGAAGCGATTACCTTGCACATCACGGAATTTTAGGACAAAAGTGGGGTAAAAGAAACGGTCCACCGTATCCATTAGGTTCTGGAGATCACTCTGCTAGCGAAAAGAAAGCAGGATGGAGGATTCAGAACAGTCGGTGCGACATCACAAAATCGAATAAAAGAAGTCCTTCCGCCAATATGTCGACAGTATATAAGAAAGCGAATAAAAGTGATGGGTTAACTGACCAGCAAAAGGAAATTTTAAAGATTGTAGGTGCTACTTTAGGCGTTTACGGAGCTTATAAACTTACCAGTACGAGCGCTATGGACAGAGCCATTTCTATTGGAAAGGACTTCGTTGATAACGATTTTAAGAATTTTCCTGATATGGCAGAACGCTTTTACAATATGCCTCAAGCTGCAAGAAATACTTATAAAAGTCTTGTCGATGCTGGATTTAAAACAATAAAGAATCCTGAAAGTTATCATCAGTCATTAAGACGCATTAATCCTTATTTTCTTACGAGAGACGGTCAGATGAATTGCTTTTCCTGTAGTATTGCGTGTACTTTAAGAAGCTATTTTGGTCTTGACGTTACTGCTGAAAGAAATCCGTTTGGAGTTAATCCTTATTCCGCAGTAATAGAAATGATTAAAAACAATACAACAAACGTCATAAGTAAAGGCTCATCTGAAGGAAGAGCACTTTGGGCGTCTGACGGATCATTCGCTTCTAACGCACAAAAGATCATTCTAGACAAATTTAAAGATGACGGTGCTCAAGGAATGTGCTGGCTTTACTGGAAATCACCTATACCCGGAATACCTGGAGGAGGACATGCGTTTAGTTGGGCGATAGAAAACGGAAAAGTAAAATTTATTGACCCTCAAAGAGGAGTAGAGAATTTTGTTGAAAGATACAATTTCTTTGCAAAGGCTGATTCTAATGGCGATTTCGGAGCGGTACGGTTGGATACAGCCGATTTCGATATAGATGCTTTAAAGAAGTACATAAAAGTTCGTTAATAGAAAGGAGGCCTTTATGCACAAAGATTCTAATGGGTCTGTTATTTACGACACGCTTGATGAACTGCTTAAGCAAAAGCCACTATTTATTGCCGAATATTCCGGTTATTATTACGTGAAGTTAAAACCAGAGAATGATTTCGATGAGACTATGTGGAAAGCTAATAAGCAAACAGGCAAAGTAAAGTTGATACATTACATGGATTATCTTGAAATTGAAGACAATGCTAAAGTCTTGAATGCTAGAAACATTAGGTAAATCAACATGGGAGACAATTCAAAATGCCAACAATAACTGAAAGACTTAAGAACAGCTGGAACGCCTTCCTAGGGAGGGACCCGACATTTCATCAAGGATACTATGGATCGTCGTATTATCCTGAACGAAGAAATGGAATAATTGTAAATGATGGATCTATCATTGATATGATAAAGAACCGTATAGCTGTAGACGCTGCACAGGTAGACATTAAACATATAAGAAAAGATGACGATAACAACTACAAAGAGGATTTGAAATCAGCTCTTAACAATGTCTTTTCTGTTAGTGCCAACGTCGATCAAACTGGACGGGCATTTATTCAGGATTTGGTGCAATCTCTTCTTGATGAAGGTTATGTTGCGGCTGTTCCAATCGATACCGATGTGAATCCAGATACAGGGTCCTTTGATATCAGGTCTATACGAGTAGGCCAGATTATCGAATGGTACCCTCAGCATGTTAGAGTCAGGGCTTTCAATGAAGCTATTGGAAGAAAGCAGGATATTGTTGTTCCTAAAGCTACAACAGCCATCATCGAAAATCCGTTTTACTCAATAATGAATGCTCCTAATTCAACTCTTCAAAGGCTTATGCGGACGCTAAAGAATCTTGATATAGTCAACGATCAGAACGCGTCTGGTAAGCTAGATCTTATTATTCAGCTTCCCTACTCTCTTAAATCTCCACTGAAACAACAGCAGGCAGAAGGAAGGCGGAAGATGATTGAAGACCAGTTAGTCGGATCTAAGTATGGTATTGCGTACATTGACGCTACTGAGAGAATTACCCAATTAAATCGACCTGTTGAGAACAACTTGTGGAAAGAAGCACAAGATCTAACGGCTATGCTTTTCAATCAACTTGGCCTTACACAGTCGATCTTTGACGGTACTGCTACAAATAGCGCGATGACCAACTACTATAACAGAACCATTGAACCTATTCTGGCTGCAATTACTGAAGAGATGGAAAGGAAGTTTCTAACGATAACCGCTAGAACACAGCATCAGGCAATTATCTACATGAGAGATCCGTTTAAACTTGTTACAGTTACTGACATCTCGGATATTGCTCAGAGGTTCACACAGAACGAGATCATGTCCTCTAATGAAATCAGAGCGAAGATCGGTCTTAAACCTGTAAATACAGAAAGAGCTAATGAGCTTATCAATAAGAACATAAACAAAGTCGGAGAATCAACACTTAGATCTCCAGACGATAATCCCGAATCGGACTTTCAAAATGCGAGCGAAAGTTCTGATGAGGAGTAATGAAAGGACAATTTAATATGGGAAAAGAACGTTATGACTTTTGTGGGTATGCCACGAAAAACGATCTTTTGTGCTCTGACGGACGAGTGATCCGAAAAGATGCATTTAAAGACTGCGATGGCGTTACTGTTCCTCTCGTATGGAATCACCGTCACGATGATCCTGAAATGGTGCTTGGACACGCATTGCTTCAGAATCGGAAGGACGGTGTTTTTATGTACGGAAAGTTCAATGACACCGAAAAAGGAAACGCATGTAAAAAGATCCTGGAGAACAGAGACATTACAGGTCTCTCAATCTTTGCTAATCAGCTGAAACAGAATGCTGGAAATGTTCTTCATGGAGTGATTCAGGAAGTTAGCCTTGTTCTTAAAGGTGCTAATCCGGGAGCACTTATCGATTTCTCTTTGGCTCATAGCGATGGATCCGATGGAGAGATGTATGCGTTTCTTGTTGGAGATGAGTTCACTGAACTTCAGCACGGAGAAGATATCGAATACGAAGAAGAACAGGAGGAGACCGAAGTGGCCAAAGAGGCAGTACTTTCTCACGCTGATGCGGAAGAGAAAAAAGAAACACCTGAGGATACGAAATCTGAAGATAAAAAACGTACCTTGAAAGAAATCGTTGATACTTTTACTGATGAACAGAAAGAAGCCGTTTATGCGATTGTTGGAGCGGCTATCGCTGAGAACGATAAAGGCGACGACGATGACGAAGAAGATGAAGACGATAAAGGAGAAAGTAAGACTATGAAACATAACGCTTTTGATAACGACGTTAGATCCAACACTCTTAGCCAGGCTGATATGGATACTATTTTCCGTGATGCAAAGAGACTTGGCAGCCTGAAAGAAGCTATTCATGAGCATGAGGAGAACGGTGTTCTTGCCCATGCCATTTCTGAGCCTGATGATTGGGGAATTCAGAGAGGTTCTGGTCCTCAGTCTAATGGTTACGGTGTTTACGAGCCGTCCATGCTGTTCCCGGAATTCAGATCCATCAACAATGTTCCGGATTTTATTAAGAGAGACACCAGCTGGGTTGCTGATTTCATGAACAGCGTAAAGCACACCCCGTTTAGCCGGATCAAATCTATTCATGCGGACATCACCGCAGAAGACGCTAGGGCTCTGGGTTACATCAAGGGCAATCTTAAGAAAGAGGAGTTCTTCACTCTGATTAAGAGAACAACTGATCCGCAGACCATCTATAAGAAACAGAAGATGGATCGTGATGACATCGTCGATATCACTGGTTTCGATGTAATTGCCTGGATCCGTGGCGAAATGAGAATGATGCTTGAAGAGGAACTGGCAAGGGCTTGCCTCATTGGTGATGGAAGAAACAATTCCTCCAGTGACAAGATTGCCGAGAACCACATCAGACCTATCGCTAAGGATTCCGATCTGTACGCTGTTAAGGTTCCGGTTGAAGTTGCATCTGCTCCCGAAGTTACAGCTAAGAACTTTGTGAAAGCCTGCATCAGAGCTCGGAAGGATTACAGAGGTTCTGGTAACCCGGTTCTGTACACCACTGAAGACATGCTTACTGAGATGCTGCTTATCGAGGATGGTATGAGTCACTTCCTGTTCCCGTCTGTTGAGAACCTGGCTACTACTCTTCGTGTTAAGAAGATTGTTGCTGTTCCTGTTATGGAGAATGTGACTATTCCGATCGTTACAACTGAAGGTTCTACCTCTACAACTTCTGATCAGGAGCTGTTTGGCATCATTGTAAATCTTCAGGACTATGTAATCGGTGCCGATAAGGGCGGTGCCATCAATATGTTCGATGATTTCGATATCGACTACAACCAGGAGAAATATCTGATTGAAACCAGATGCTCCGGTGCTCTTGTGAAGCCGTATTCTGCTCTGGTTCTTCACTCGGCTGTAGAGTGATTTCAAAATGAGGTGAAAAATGAGTAAGTATTATGGAAAGATCGGATACGCTGAGTTTGTGGAGACAGCTCCTGACGTTTATCAGCAAGTAATAACTGAGCGAGAGTACTTTGGAGATGTGATTAAGGATACCAGAAAGTGGGTTGGAACACAGCATCTTAACGACGACCTTAACATTTCTAATCGTATCAGCATTGTATCCGATCCATATGCTTACTCTAACTTTCACTCGATGGTATGGTGCGAATTCATGGGAGCTAAATGGAAGGTTACTAACGTTGAGGTGGCTTATCCGAGACTGATTCTTGACCTTGGAGGGGTATACAATGAACAGAGTACTACTTAGTGAGAAGTTTCACGAGCTGTGTGACAACGTATACTACCAGCCACCGCCTTCTGTGAAACTTAAGTATCCTTGTATTATTTATGAGCGCAGATCTGGTGACACATCGTATGCAGATAATAAGCCTTATAGGTTCGATTACAGTTATACAGTCACCTACATAGATCCTGATCCGGATAGCGGGGTTCCGTTTAAGATAGCAGAACTTCCTATGTGTAAGATGGATCGCTGTTTCACTTCTGATAATCTTAACCATTCGGTGTTTATCATCTATTATCATGTGTCTCCGACAGATCTTGAAACTAGTGCTACCATGGGTGTCGATGTCAGAGAGGGCTCATATACGAAAATCATTAAGAGTGGTAATACTGTAATGCTTGACGCATACATTCACGCTACTCATTTCTTTGTGACTGGAGTTACTAGGCTACTTGTGCTTCCACCAGAAGCTGCTCCAAAGAAAACGCTATATTTTCCGGTTGTGATCTATAATCCAGATCCTGCTTATGAAGGACGTAGATTTGACGCAAAAATATCGTTAATGAGCTCAGGAGTGGTTTATTTGCTCGCATTTGATTGGACTATGCTGCCGTATACAGCTACAAAATTTAGAATCTTTTATCAAACAGACTAATTTCCGATATAGGAGGAAACAAAAATGGCATTACTTAAATGGGACGAGACCAGTAAGAGAAAATACGAAATTGGTACAAAAAAAGGCGTTCTTTATGTCATGAATAATGACGGTAGTTATGGAACAGGAGTTGAATGGAACGGTCTTACAGCTGTAACTGAATCTAACTCTGGTGCGGAAGAGACCGCTCTTTGGGCTGATGATATCAAATACGCCTCTCTTCGTTCTGCTGAGGAATTTGGCGCTACTATTGAAGCTTACCAGTGTCCGAAAGAGTTCTATGTTTGCGATGGATCTGCAGAACTTGGATCTGGAACTGGTGTATTTGTTAATCAGCAGGGTAGAAGAAGCTTTGGTTTCTCTTATGTTACTACTATGGGTAACGACGTTGAGGGAACTGATTACGGTTATAAGATCCATATTATCTATGGGGCTACTGCTTCTCCTTCTGAGAGAGCTTATCAGACGATCAATGACTCTCCTGATGCTATCACACTTTCTTGGGAAGTCACAACTACGCCTATTGAAGTCCCTGGTCTCAAGCCAACGTCGCATCTGATTATCGACAGCACGCTGATCACCGCTGCCAAGCTTAAAGCGATTGAAGATTTGCTTTATGGAACAGATCCGGTTTCTGGTGGTGCTGAAGGATCAGATCCTACGCTTCCGACTCCTACCCGAATCAAACAAATTCTTGAAAGCAACGGATAATTAACTCTTTGCGGGGTCTGCTATTGCAAGTAGGCCCTGCATTGTGCTATAATCTTCAAAAGTACTCTAGAGAGGGGGATGCATTTGAAGGTTGTATCATTAGTTTGTCCACAGTGTAACTCTAACCTCGACGTAGAAGAGGGAAGAAAAGAATGCTTTTGCCAATATTGTGGCGCTCATATTGTCGTTGACGATGAAACTAAAAAGAATGTTCATCAAATAAGTTATAGAAACGAAGCCAAAATTAAAGCCGCTGAAGTTCGAATAAAAGAATTGGAGCAACAGCTTGAAATGGAGAAGTTACGCCAGCAACAAGAGAACGCTCCGTCGTTTAGAAAAACTTTACGAAGCATTCTTATTGCAGTAACGTGTATAACGGCTATAATATGCATATCTGGAGCGTTCGGAGTAGATATCCCTTCAAACGTTATTACAATGTCAATGGCAATATGTGTCGTTACATTTTTGTATTTAGTGATAACCGGAATTATCGGTGGCTTAAAAAATCTTTTTAAATAATTAAGTAAAAAGAACTTCTCTTACAAGAGGTTCTTTTTTTATGCACATAGAAAGGAGACAAAAAACATGTATAAACATCCTATTACATACAAGGACTTTGATGGAAAAGAAAAAACTAGAGACTTTTATTTCAATCTTACTGAAGGAGAAATATTGGAGCTTCACCTTTCACTTGATGGTGGGTTTGATGGCTTCATTTCTCGCCTACAGGATGATTACGATCCACGTGATGTAATAAAAGTGTTCAGGTCTTTGATTTTAAAGTCATACGGAAAAAGAACAGCCGAAGGAAAGTTTATCAAATCGGATGAGCTTTCTGAAGAGTTTGCGGCTACTGGAGCATACTCTTCGCTATTCCTTGAACTTCTTGAAAACAAAGATAACTTTGCAAATACGTTTCTTGAAAGGGTTATTAATGTTCCTGTAGGAAGTGTACAGAAAATGATTGACGAGAATCCTAAGCTTAAGGAAACAGAGGATACCTTTTCTAAGGACTTTTAAATAAAAAGGGTGATTTAGTGTGCCTAAAAAGTTAATTTTTCCTGCTAGGGATGATCTATGGGACCCGGTTAAAGAGGAATTTATAACTATTAAAGAGCAAACTTTAATAATAGAGCATTCTTTAATTTCCATTTCAAAATGGGAAAAAAAATGGAAAAAGCCGTTCATATCTGAAGAGAAAAAAACTGTTGAAGAGTTCATTGATTACATTCGATGCATGACTCTGAATAACGTTGATGATCGCATATACTATTTGATTACACAGGACATGCTTAACGATATAGACGATTACATTTCAGATCCGATGACGGCAACCACGTTTCACGATTATAGCTCTGGAAGTGGGCATAAAAGAGAAATAATAACGGCAGAAATAGTTTATTATAGTATGATATCTTTTGGTATACCTCTAGAATGTGCTAAATGGCACTTTAATTCTTTAATGGCTTTGATACGAGTGTTTTCTGTGCGTAATGGAGACACTAAAAAGATGTCACCTTCAGAGGCAGCTATGTTCCAGAGAACAATAAATGATAAGAGACTGGCTGCGGCTAAACATCGTAAAAGGTGAAGACTATGTTCGACATTAAGTTAACGAGTAAAGGTGACTTTTCTAAAACATATCGTTTTTTAAAAAAGATACATAGTAAATCATACTATAAGAAGCTTAATGAATATGGGAAATTAGGAGTTGAAGCTCTTAAAGATGCCACACCTAAGAGGACAGGAAAGACTGCTGAATCTTGGTCATATCTCGTAACTTATTCACACGATACAGTAACTATTAACTGGACAAATAGTAATGTTAATAAAGGACTGTATATAGCCGTATTAATTCAGTATGGGCATGGCACTAGAAATGGTGGCTATGTTCAAGGCATAGATTTTATAAATCCAGCAATGAGACCTGTATTCGAAAAAATAGCTGATGATCTTTGGGAAGAGGTGACTTCAGATGAGTAGTGTAGATGAACGAATAGTAAAAATGGTCTTTGATAATGGCAACTTTGAAAAGAATGCTGCGACGACCATGGGCACATTAGATCGTCTGAAGGCATCTTTAGACTTTTCAAAAGCGAGCGATAGTTTAAATAGAATACAGTCAAATGCCAATTCTATTAATTTTGGACAGTTAGCGTCTAGTATTGATCAGATCTCTGGTAGATTCACTAATATGGGAATAGCTGGAGCAACGGTAATTGCCGATCTTACAAGGTCTGTTCTTGATCTAGGAAAGAATATTGCTGGGAGTGTTATCAGCCCTATAGCTACTGGAGGCTGGGCAAGAGCATCAAATATTGCCGCAGCTAAATTCCAGATCGAAGGCTTGGGAAAAAGTTGGGAAGTGCTTTCCGACGATATTAACTATGGCGTAAAAGACACTGCGTATGGACTTGATGCCGCCGCAAAAGTCGCTGCTCAGCTTTCAGCCTCGAATATTGAAGCTGGAGACAGTATGAAAATGGCCCTACGAGGTATTTCTGGTGTCGCTGCCATGACTAATAGCTCATACGAGGACATTGGTTCCATTTTCACTACCATTGCAAGTAACGGTAAACTAATGACTCAACAGCTTAGACAGTTCTCTTTTAGAGGTCTTAACGTTGCAGCGACTTTAGCGGATGCTTTGAACACTACAGAAGCAGAAGTTAACGAGATGGTAACCAAAGGCAAAATCGATTTTGCTCAATTTTCAAAAGCCATGGATGATGCCTTTGGCAAGCATGCAAAAGAAGCAAATAAAACCTATACTGGTGCATTAGCAAACATGAAGGCGGCATTATCAAGAATTGGTGCTAATTTTGCTACTCCGTTTCAGGAGAATATGAGAGATGTCTACAATGCTATAAGACCTCTTATAGACACGTTAAATAAAGAAAAATTCACACAGATATACGCCGACTTCGAAGATTTTGCAGCAAAAGCGTCTGACTTTATTACAAATATACTTGGCAGAATTGATTTATCCTTTGTCGACAAGCTCGTAGATAAAATACATAAGGCCTATCTTATGTTCGATCAAATGATGTCGGCAGTAGCACCTGGCTGGGGTAAAGAGAGAAAGAAGATCATACTTGAAACAGCTGAGGCAACGGAAGAGTTAACAGAAGCAGAAAAAGACTATGAAGAAGTAGTCAAGAGAGTTCGAGCTGGAGAATACGGAAACGGGGAAGAACGTAGAAAAAGGCTTGAAGAAGATGGATATGTTTATGAAGTTGTTCAAAATAAAGTAAATGAACTTGAAGGTTCTACTTTTCGTTATGCTGTATCAGCTGAAGATGCAGCAAAAGCTACAAAGGAACTATCTACAGAAACAAAAGGGCATGGAAAGAGTTTAGAGCGTTTAGTTAATCAACTTGAGGAAGCCGATAGTTCATATAATCCTAGGCTTATATATCGTGAATTGCTTGGTGGTGATGACAAATCAGCGAATAATCTGCTCGATACCATTAATGGAGCAGTATCCGCATTCAATTTGTTAAAGAGCACCGTTGAAAGCGTTATAAGCGGAGCTTCAGAGCCGTTTAATAGAATCGTAGATGCCACTTCAGATTCAGTACTTGATGTTACTGGCGCTATTGGAAGATGGATAACTAGCATTTATGAATCCATGGAGGCTAACGGTTCTTTTGAGAGCATCCAAACTTCTGTTAACGAAGTTATGTCCTCTGTCGCTGATATATTTGAAATCATTCGAGGCATAATTGATGATCTCACGTCCGAAGGCGGTGGGCTTGATACTATATTAAAAGGCATATTTAATCCTGAAACTGCAGGTGAGATCGGAAAGTTTAGCGATTCACTTAAAGGACCTTTGGACGTAGTTAACGACCTTATAGGAGCATTTAGAGATTATTTAACGTCTGACGGTACTCAAACTTTTGGAGATTTAAAGGATAGACTTGCCGAATTATGTCCTGTTATAGCTGCTTTGATACCATTGGTTTTCACCATATTAAAGGACATAACGATATTTAATACCGCCAGAACTATAAATTCTATATCTACTGCTGTTAATCAGCTTCCTGGGATATTCAGAGGAATAAAGCGAGAGTTAAATTCAGATGCCCTTTTGAAAGTTGCCGAATCGTTAGGTATATTAGCCGCTTCATTTTTCTTACTGTCACAACTGTCGTGGGAACAGATAGGAAAAGGGGTAATTACTATAGCTGCTTTAGCTGGGGTTCTGACTTTTCTTTTCTTTGTCGTTAGTAAGCTTAATAAAGGAAAAGGTAGAAACGAGATTTATGAAGCTATAAACGGCATAGTTAAAGCCTTTTCAGCCAAAATGAATGCCGACGCTATTTTTACTGTTTCTAAGGCGTTTGGCATCCTTGCTGCTTCTATGTTCCTGCTATCTCAACTGTCATGGGAACAGATAGGAAAAGGCGCTGCGTCTATAGTTGTATTGGCTCTTGCTTTAGACTTTTTGATGAGGTCAATCAGTCATAATGGTTCTGGATTCAAAGATGAAGGACCGCTTCTGTTTGTAAAGAAGACTATTTCTGGTTTAACTGCCTCATTTAAAAACATGCTTGGGGCAATAGGTACTTCTGCTATTATAGGTTCAATGGCGTTTGCTATTTTTGCAATAGGCAAAATCGTAACGGATCTTTCAAGCATTTCTTGGACGAACGGTGTTAAAGCTATCGTATTGCTCGAAGCTCTTTTGCTTGAATTTGTTTTCGCTATAGGATTACTGGATAAGGTTGCAGGTAAAAAAGGTAATATACAGTTGGCATTTCTTATCTTTAGTTTATCCGAGACTATAAAATCCATTGGCCAAACAGTTGAATCTTTATCTGGAATATCTTGGGGAGATGGATTAAAATCACTGGCTTTTATAGGACTTATGTTCTTAGAACTTAGTCTTATGATAAAGTCTTTGAGCAAAATGGAAGGCAATGGTGTAAGTGACAAAACACTTGCAATTATGGCTGTTTTAACGTTTCTTGTAAAAAGCATTGGAAACACTATGACAAAGTTGTCTTCGATTCCGTTAGCTGATGGAGTAAAAGCACTTGGATACATTGCAGTAATGTTCTTTATGCTGGTAACAGTAATGAAATCTATTGATAGAGTTATTAGTTGGCAAAACGGATTTAATAAAAAGACCGTCATCATAATGGCCGCACTTACTCTCATGGTTAGCAGTTTGAGTAAGACTTTAGTCAGACTTTCTGACATACCTTTGGCTTCAGGAATCAAGAGTCTTTTAATGCTTGGTGGTTTGTTCGCTATTCTTTATATAGTCATGAAAAAGGCAAATGATCTTGAATCCGGAAAAGGCTCGTTCAAAATGGTTGGAACTGTTTTAGCTTTTTCAATAGCCGTTATGATACTAACGGAATCGGTAAAGGCATTGTCTAAAATAGGCGGCGGAGACCTTGCTAAGGCTATACTTGCGATAGGTGGTATTTCGCTTATTATGATGGGTCTTATGACCGCTTCAAAGCATATTAACGGGGACATAACTGGAACTCTTAAAGCTATTCTTCCTATGGTTATAACGTTGGGTGCTTTTGTCGCTGCTATATGGGTGCTAAGCACAATAGAGCCTGAAAGACTTGTGGCCTCTGTAGAAGCGTTGATTAGAGTGATTGGTGCATTATCACTCTTTTCAATGTCAACAAGAGGGTTCGGTCATGGTGATATGGGAACAGCTATTGCTAACTATCTTGGAATGGCTTCTATCTTAACCACCATCGCTCTTATTTTTGATCTTCTTAGAGACATGGATCCAGAGAACATGCTCTCCATAGCTGATAGTATGTCCGAAGTTATGGTGGCGTTGAGCGTTCTATCTGTAGCTGCTGGTCAACTTGGAAAAAACGGAGGAGGAGTTGGGTTTGTAGATACTTTTACGTCTACATTGGGCTCTGGAATAGCTAATACATTAAACACTGACATCATGTTAGCCAACATCCTAGGGATTGAACTTATAGCGGCAGCTGTTAATACAGCTTTTCCTGGGTTCAAAGAATTTCTAGATAATGGCGCTCCGTTACTTCAAACAATCGGTGAAACTATAGGGTCTCTATTTGGAGGATTTCTTAAAAAAGCTGTATTCGAGCCATTATTCGGCTCTTTGGGCGAGGGTGGACAGAAGGCACTTGACTTTATTAACGAGCTTGTTGAATTTACAAATGCATCTGAGGATGTTAAAGAGGGCTCTGTAGATAAGCTCGAAAGAATTAAAGAATTGATGGAAGCAGTTGGGAACACATCTTGGAGCGGTGTTATAGCAAATGTTAAATCAGCGTTCTTTGATACTGGCGGATTAGAAGCTTCACTTACTGAAATTACTGCTTTTCTTACTTCTTTTAGCACCTTTTCTGAAAATTTGTCGGGAATAGATTCAAACCAAGACTCTAACATAGAGAAATTTGAAGCTATTAAGACATTAATGGGCTCGGTTGGAGACACTGCTTGGTCGGGAACTATAGCAGCTATTAAAACTATTTTCTTTTCAGATAATAGTCTGAATGATGCTATGGATGAACTTTCTAAATTCTTGACCAAATTTTCTGAATTCAGAGGTAACCTAGATAATGTGTCTGTTAGCGCTAAAGACAAAGTAAAAGTGACAAATGTTCGCGGTGTGATCGACGCTCTCGGAGATACCGCTTGGTCAACAACTGTCGCTAACTTAAAATCAACATTTTATGCAAACACTTATCTTTTTGCATCTATGGATGGCGCAGTATCTTTCCTAGATAAGTTTAAGACGTTAAAAGAAAAGATAGACGATTATTCGCCTGAAGGAGATACAACATCTGGAAAAATCAAAACCGTAAATGGCATTCTAGAAGACCTTGGAACCCTTAGTGTTGAGTCGTTTGTTACTAACTTTAAGTCGGCGGTGTTTAGTAGATGGGGAGACCTTTCAGAGGCCCTTGAACGGTTAAAGGTCTTTATTGGTCATTTGAATGAAATTCAGGCGCCTCTTTCTGATATAAGTTATACCACTTCGAGTAAAATACAACTTATACAGAGGATAATGGAAAGTCTTAAAGAAATCTCTTGGCAGTCCTTGATCACAAGCATCTTGGATAACATTGGCCCAAAGCGAACAGTAGAAGATTTCTCTGGTAGGTTGCTACAGTTTGCCAATGCTATGGTTGCTTATTCAGCTGTTGCTAAGTCTATTGATGAAGGTGCAGTTACAGCCAGTCAAAATGTTGCTAATATGCTTTTAGCGTTGAACGCTGAAATACCAGATTCTGGAGGCTTGCTTAATTTAATAGCCGGAGAAGGCAATTTAGGTACTTTCGGTACACAAATAGCTAATTTCGCTGGGGGTATGGCTACCTTCCATGAAAAGATCGGCAAAAAAGATTTTAGTAATGTAACAAACGCTACAGACGCTGTTAAAAGTCTTCTTGGTGCATTTAATGAAATTGCTGGAAATCAGCAAGGAGACATGAACAATGTAGAGTACGCTAGTCAGATAGCTCAAAATATGGCTAATGTGGTCACAAGTTTGTTCACAAATATCGACTACTTCTTAGATGAAGATTCTAACTTTGATGAAGTAAAGAACTTTGGAGAAACGTTGTTTAAAAAGGTTCTTGAAGGTTTCACATCAGCATCGGAAAACATTGGCTCTGGAGCTGATACTGAGTCAGCAAAAAGTATCGCAAGTAAAATAGTCGAAGCTTTGACATCTGATTCAGTTTCTGATGAAACTATTAAAACTGCAGGTGAAGCTTTCATTAGCAAATTCACTGGAAGTTGGGTAGAGGCATTAGGAAGCGAAGAAAATGCAAGGATTCTTGATGGACCTGTTGGCACTATTCTTGGCAACGTAGTAACTAAAGCTCAGGAATATCGTGATAAATTTGATACTGAAGCTTCAGACGCTTTGCTCGAAGTTCACGACATAATAGAACTTGATACAAGTCTTGCATCCGCTGTAGGCGCTATTTGTCAGGCTATGGTTGACACGGCACGTTCCTATGTCGGACAGTTTACATCTATTGGTGGAGACATGATGAGTGGCCTTGCACTAGGTATTTCTATAAATCAGCATCTTGCTGTTAATGCTGCATCTAATGCTGCAGCTGCCGCAAATGCTGCATCTAAAGAAGTGGTTGGCGCACATTCACCTGCTCGTGAATTTATCTGGCTTGGCGAAATGTGTATGCGTGGTTTAGCAATAGGCTTTGACCAGAATTCGTACCGTTCAGAACATGCCGCATCTAGAGCTGCAAATGTTATGGTTGGTACTATGAATCGTATGCTTTCTGAAGTAGGAGAAGAAGCTGAAGCTAAGTCTCTTGAAATCTTCCAGAACCTTCGAAACCTGTATAATTACATAAATGCAGTTATCACTGAGTCTCTAGATGTCGATCCTACGATTAGACCAGTGCTTGATCTTTCAAATATTCAAAATGGAGTCACTGGAATTAACTCTATGCTTAGTGGACCAGGTTATGCATTCGGAATTGACGGAATTAGATACGCTCAGGCGATGTATCCTGGCTCTTACCAATACGGCGCAGAGAAATCTACTATGAGCACACAGGCTGGCATCATTTCCGCTATTCGAGGTGTGAGATCTGATATCAATTACCTTGGAGAGCGTATTGCCAACATGCAAATGGTCATGGATTCTGGAGCTATTGTCGGATCTATTGGCGGAGGAATGGATAGACAGCTTGGAAACATTCAGAAGTATAAGGAGAGGTGGGCTTAGGTTCATCTCTTTTTATATAAAAACAGGTGATACATGATCATTTCGATAGGCATGTACCACCATCTTTTTTACTTCATCCTACATTTCTGTACGTATATTTCACCGTACTTCGGATGAAGCTGTTTTTCAGTATGAAATAGATCCTTGGTAGAATCGCCTTTCGCTCTGAAAAACTTTGTGTAATCCACTTTTGTGGATTGTGATTCATTCATGGTTCTCACCACCTTTTGTCATGATACTCTGGAAAGGAGAGTTATGTTTCCTGACACGTTTCTCCTTTCCAGGTGGTGAGTACTATATCACACGAAACTACTTATGTCAACAAAAATACACAACATCTAGTAATAAGCCTTGAGAGGTATACTATATGTACCATTCAATACAGATTATCCCAGACGATGGAACAAGTGTCTATGTTGGCACGAATACCACGAAACTTAAAGGGGTAAATACATGGGACGATTGGCACCTTATTCCTGCCTCTCGACCATTATTCAATCCGCCGGGTGTTAGAACTAATTACATCGAAATTCCTGGCATGGATGGGATTCTTGATGCAACAGAGATTCTTTCTGGAAGACCGCTATATGAGAATCGTACTGGTTCCAATGAATTCTATGTCATGAATGGTTACGGTTCATGGGCTGGACGATACTCTGAAATCATGAACTATCTCCATGGAAAGAAAGTAAAGGCTATCTTAGAGGATGATCCATTCTATTATTACTATGGACGAATGACTGTGAATCAGTGGAAGTCTGAGAAGGACTGGTCTAAGATTACTCTCGACTATGACTTCTATCCTTATAAGATGGAAGCAAGAGCTGCTCATCCCGACGGAGACTGGCTATGGGATCCGTTCTCGTTTGTCGACGGTATTATCAGGAAGTATAGTGATTATCATAGTATAGATCTCCCATATACTGATGAGGGCGGCACTACTCACTACAGTATTACCAAATCTGTTCCAAACAATGCCATGGCTGCTACTCCGAGCTTTGGGGTTAGATCTCTGAATAGCAGTGGAACCAATGACTCTCTTACGATATCAATGACCGACGGAACAGGCAAGACTTACCCGACACAAACGATCGGACATCAGAATTACGGTGTGTGGGTTGGACATAAATTTGCTGCCTTTCAGATTGAACCTAATCTCACAGCTCAGTTTACCTTTACATCTGTCAACAATACTCCTTATGAGATTCACATTAACTTCAGAGGAGGCAGATTGTAATGGCAGTTTTCAAAATAGAGGCCTCAAACGTTGTAATGGTGAATAATACGCCAACAACGGTAACAAAAACAATTCACAATACAAGTAGCGGAGATCGTGATTTTCTTGCGGTTTCCGCTTCTTTGTCTACTGAAGTAAATAAATCAGGAACTCTGACCTTTACGATACCGGCAAACAACAATGCCTATTCCAGTATTTCGAAATTGAAGACGGTTATCAGGGTGTACCTAGACAATCAGCTACTTTGGAAGGGTAGACCTCTTGATACTTCTAAAGATTTCCTGAATCGTGCCACTATAAAATGTGAAGGATGGCTGTCTGTTCTTATGGATTCTATTGTTGAACCAGACTTATTTGATTCTATTTCGCCAGGATGGAAAGATGCGGAAGAGAAGCCAGCACTGACACTGTCACAAATTATGACAATGCTGATAAATAACCACAACATGAAAATGGGAGAGAATTCTGGTAAGCAGTTGTCTCTATCTATGGATCTAAGAAACGAAGAAGATGAAACCGTAGACCCTTCGAGAGTTCCGGAAGCACCTAATTATCAAACAACCCTCGACTACATACAGTCTGAAATCATATCGGCGTTTGGTGGAAGCATTTCCGTTTCTGAAAGTACTCTTTATTACTCGTCTGATGAAGTAATGGCGAAAGAAGCGAACCGAGCTGCCCAGGAGATAGCTTTTGCAACTAATCTTCTTGATTTTACAGACTATGTTGACGCTTCAGAAGTGTACAGTACACTTATTGCTACCGGAAAAGACGACATTTCTGTTATTGTAAGCGACAGTACAGCTTTAGGTTTATTTGGTCCCATCTACCGGCATCAGGACTTTTCTGATATAGAGGACTCTTCTGCACTTCAGGCAGCTGCAAATGCTGAACTCGCCAAGAATGTCGAAGCAGCTACTACGATAACCATCTCTGCTGTAGATCTAGGCCTTATAAGTAGCGATTACCAGACGATAAAGCTTGGAAATTACGTTCATGTCTCTTCTCCACCTCATGCTATAAACACTTGGTATCCCTGTACTCAGATAGAATACGACTTGTGTGATCCTTCTAAGACTCAGTACACTCTCGGAGTTAGTCCAGACACACTTACTAGCAAGCAAACCGCTATGATAAAGAAGGTGGACAATGTTCCATATAATCCTAGTGGCGAGGTTCATAAGTATGACATTCCGTACGTTATTTATGACGCTAGAATTGAAGTGCCACCAGCTCCGAATGGGTATATCACTCTTTACCGAGCTGGAACAAAAGTATATTTGAAGTTTCTTGTCAGGGCTCTTAAGAAAATTGCACCTGATACTAACGCAACGATATTTGTACTGGCGGATGGTGAAGGACAAAGAGATCCGACATATGCACCAGTAAGAATAGTTGAAGGCGTGGCACTCGATGAAACTACGAATATTAGGTATGTTCTTAAAGTAAAAGGTGTGGTAGATCAGCAAACAGGAATAAAAGACGGCGGTTACATTCAGATTTACAACAATGAAGAAATCGAGCCTGGCGATACTCTGTCCGGAGAGATAACTTGGGATTGGACGAAATAAAGGAGATTAAAATGCCTGAATACTACGGTGTAGACGTTAGTGACAATAATGGATACCTTAACTGGGAGAATGCTAAAGGTATCTACTTTGCAATTTTACGAATAACCGAGCTACACGGTGTCGACAGCACGTTCGTTCATAACTACGAAGGATGCAAAGCTGCCGGTATCAAAGTAGGCGGTTACAAATACTCTTATGCTACACATGCCATCGAGAGCAAAAAAGAAGCAGAAGATGTCGTTGCGGCTCTTGCTGGCAGAGGACTTGACTTCCCTGTGTTCCTGGATCTTGAATGGTTCAAACAGGAGACGTTCAGTAAGAGCCTCATCAACGACATCATTGAATCTTTTGCAGAAGTAATCAAAATGGCAGGGTACAAATTCGGTATTTACTGCAATGATTACTGGTATAAGGAAATTATTCCGGATGAAGCTAAAGAGAAGTACGAATTCTGGATTGCGAAAGTTCCTTATGAATCAAATGACGACGGTACAATACATCAGAGTATTGATCCAGGTTATGGAATCGGCTGGCAGTACTCGTGGAACGGTAGGGTAGAAGGGCTTCCTGGCGCTTTTGACATGGACGTTTTCTACAAAGACTACTCAACCGATTCCGAAAATTCCCCGGGGGTAAAAAATGACGAAACCATCGGAGTTACAGCTGACGATGTTCTGAATCTGGCTAGGTCATGGCTTGGACGAAACGAATACGACGGCACTCACCGGATGATTATTGATACATATAATAGTTACACTCCTAGGGCAAGAGGGTACAAAGTCCAGTACGACGATCAATGGTGTGATACTTTCGTGTCTGCTCTGTATATCAAGTTCAATGCAGTATATTTAATCGGTGGTCCAGAATGTGGCGTAGAAGAGCACATTAAGATCTTCAAGGCTAATGGTATCTGGATTGAAGACGGAAACATCGTTCCGAATCCAGGTTATCTTATCTGCTACAACTGGGGCGATACAACTCAGCCAAATGACGGATACGCAGATCATATCGGAATCGTTGAAACCTGTAATGGAACCACTATTACTGTCATCGAAGGCAACTATAAGGATTCTGTTGCAAGAAGGAGTATTCCTGTTGGCTGGGGTTACATCAGAGGGTTTGCCTCTCCTAAGTATGCTGAAATCTCCAGCGTTACTAAGCCTGAAACAAATACTACTCCAGGGAAGCTTTCTAAGGATCCGAAATGGGTTGGACGAGTAACGGCTGACGTTCTGAATGTAAGAACTTGGGCTGGAACTGAGTATCCGAACATCAAATCCTGGCCTATTCTTAAGGAAGGCAATCTCGTAGATGTCTGTGATACTGTGAAAGACAAGAACGGAGACAACTGGTACTACGTCAGAATTGCTGGTAAGTACTATGGCTTCTGTAGTGCCAAGTACATTTCGAGAGCGTGAGGTGTGTCATCATGGTAATTATTGAATACGTATCAGCACATTGGATCGAATGGCTGTTCATGGTTATTACTGGTTTAGCTGCTTTCGGATATAGAAGCGTTTTAAAGAAACTTCAGGAAGAGAAAGTAAGGAATGAAGCCATTGCAGAAGGTGTTCAGAGTTTACTCAGAGACAGTATCGTAAGCGGCTATAATCGCTATCAAGAAAAGGGATTCTGTCCAATCTATGCCAAAGAGTCTGTGAAAAAGATTTATATGGCTTATCACAATCTCGGAGGAAATGACGTAGCAACGAGTCTTTATCAGAAACTATTAGCTATGCCGGAGGATGAAAGAGATGAAGATGACAAATAAGGTATATGACATCCTGAAATTTATTGCCCAGATTGTACTTCCTGCTATTGCTACTTTTTATGTAACGATTGCAGGCATCTGGGGACTTCCTCTTGGAGATGAGATCAGCCGCACCGTGATGGCTATTGATACGCTTCTTGGTGCTATCCTTATGATCTCGTCTTCTCAGTATAAGAAAGACATTGTACTCGACACGCGTGATTATTCGGATTGAGATGGGAGAACTGCATGAAGAAGCGCATAACTGTCGTTTTAGAAGTTGAATCGGAAGACGATCACATGATGGACAATGAGTTTATTAAGGATGATTTGGAGAGTGAAATTAACTGCTGTTCAAATTATTATGACATCGTTTCGTTTGAATCGGAAGAACTAAGTTAGTCTAAAGTTTCAAAATGGAGTGAAAAATGTACGTTTATCTCAACGTAAATCCAGATAAGAAACGAACTACTGATTGCGTCATTCGAGGTGTTACGTTCGTTACTGATCAAGATTGGGATACAGTATTTATTCACATAGCAGTGGAGTGTCTCATGCAGCATGATATGCCTGAGCACAATTACGTATGGGCAGGTTATCTGAGAAAGATGGGCTTTAAGAAGCACCTAATTCCGGATACCTGCCCTCTTTGTTATACGGTGAAAGACTTCTGCATGGATCATCCGGTAGGCACTTATCTTCTTGTGATTGTCGGATACGGACCAGAAGGCGGACATGTCGTAGCAGTTAGAGACGGTAACTACTATGACATTTGGGATTCAGGAAACGAAGTTCCTACCTATTATTGGGAGAAAGGAGAATAAATTATGCCCTACAACTATGGAAACGGCACTGCTTACCCGTATCAGTATTCCGGTCAGCAGTATAACACTGCGGTTCCTAACTATCAGTCTCAAGGTCAGCAGACTAATTTCGAGAATACTTTTGCATGGGTTTATGGAGATGCCGGTGCAGAAGCATTTCCTGTAGCACCCGGTAAGACCGTGCTTCTTATGCATTACAGCGAGCCTATTCTTTATGTGAAATCCACAGATATGAACGGGCGTCCTATGCCTATGGAAGTATATGAACTCGTAAGGCGTAATAACGGAGGATACTCTCAGTATTCACAGGCTCCGCAGATAACTCAGCAGCCTCAGGTGAACATGAACGAGTACGTTAAGAAGTCAGAACTTGAAAGTCAGGTAAATGACATCATGAACCGAAACGCAATGTCACAGAGACCTATGAATAATGGCACTATGATGCAGGGACAGATGCCTCCGAATAACTCTCAGAACTGGACTCAGCCACAGGAGGTATATGATGGGAAATCCACTGTATGATAGATTCGGAAATAAGCCTACCTTTGGACCGTTTGCTAATGTGCAGAACATGGTGAATCAGTTTCAGAAATTCAGACAGAATTTCCAGGGTGATCCAAGAGCTCAGGTGCAGGAACTTTTAAATTCTGGGCAGATGACTCAGGAACAATTCAATCAGTTAAGTAACATGGCTTCACAATTCCAGAACATATTTAAATGACCTTTCTTTTTCATCACTATTATGAAGGTATCATTAATGTTTCTCTGCGTGCAAAAAAAATCAAACTATTTTTAAATTTAAACTGTTCTGACGGTCGAATCACGTACGATTCATGAAGCGTGTTATCAATAGAAAAATTGAATATGGAACTTATTAATAAACTTTCAAAATGGAGGTATTAAAATGTCTCTAGTCAATGATGGAAGTAGCAACATGGTGATGCCTGTGGGTCCGATGGGTAGCGGATACGGAAATGGTATGGGATTTGGAATGGATGGATCTTTCATCTATATGATTATCTTGTTTCTTTTCTTCGCCATGTTCGGAAACGGCTGGGGAAATGGTTTCGGATTTGGTGGAGGCGGTGGTGCCATGCCTTACATGATGAACCAGAGTACGGATTCTTCTGTTCAGAGAGGCTTTGATCAGCAGGCTGTTATGAACGGTATCAATGGGCTGCAGAACTCTGTATCTGCAGGGTTTGGTAATGTTCAGACAGCTCTCTGCTCCGGTTTTGCAGGTGTAAATGCAGGAGTAGCTAATGGGTTTGCTCAGGCCGAGATTGCCAATAACGGACGTCAGATGGCTAATATGAATCAGATGTTCGGACTTCAGACGGGGCTTTCTAATCAGTTGAATACGATTGCAATGAATCAGCAGAACTATTGCTGTGAGAATCGTGCAGCTGTAGCTGATCTTAAGTACACTGTTGCTACCGAGGCATGTGCTGATCGTGCTGCTGTTGACGGGGCTCTTCGTGACGTTACTGCGAATAACGTCGCAAATACTCAGGCAATCCTTAACACTATGAATGCCGGCATTCAGTCTATCAAGGACCAGCTTTGCCAGGATAAGATCGATGCCAAGAACGAGACGATTTCTCAGCTTCGTCAGGAGATTGCAATGAAGGATCTTGCAGCTTCTCAGGCTGCTCAGAACAATCTTATTCAGAATGGCTTCGCCAACGAAGTAGATCAGCTCTATAATCGTCTGAATTCTTGTCCGGTTCCGACAACTCCTGTATATGGTAGGACACCTATCTTCACCTGCAATAACAACCTTGGAATGGCTAGTTGCGGATGCGGCTGTTAATGAAATAGTTCTTAAAGGAGGGATTAGACATGCCGTCGTATGGATACAATCCAAATCAGGGTGTCGCTCTCAATCAGGGAGCTATTTTTAATACCATTAATGGTTGTAATCAAGGACTTATTTGGCACGAGGATCAGACTTCTTCTGCGATCATTAGAGGAATTCCGCCGTGCCCATGCAAAAATTCAAGGAAGTACAAAGTTACAGCTATCGCTAATATTGCACTTCCTGAAGGAGCTACAGTGGTTCCGATTGCTATAGCGTTTGCAATCGATGGAGAAGTAAGACCAACTTCCAGGGCAATTTTTACTCCTGCAGCGGTTGGTGACTACGGAAATGTTACTGCTTCGGATATCATAGAAGTTCCAAGAGGATGCTGTTTTAGAATTTCTGTTCAAAATGTATCTGCAAGTGAAGAAGCAGCGTATGTTCCAGCATCCGTTATCGATATGCAGAACCTTAATATTACCATCGATCCACTGAGAAATTAAGAAAGGAGGGAGATTCCCAATGAAAGAACTTGAAAACCTGAAAGGGTTATATTTGGACGAAATCAAGAAGATCAATAAAAAGGGAGAACTCACTCCTGCAGATGATGTAGCAGCAAGGAACTGTCTTGACGCTATGTATAAGATTGATGGTCTTTGCCGCGAATATGACGAAGAGGAAGGATACTCTGAGAGATCCTATCCCAGGCGTTCCATGATGAATCGCAGCAGAACGTATCCGATGTATGGAAACCGTTCTATGATGCCTGAAATCGGCTACGATGACTATATGTATAACGACTACAGTGAAAGACGTGGCCGTGATTCTATGGGACGATATACATCTAGAAGCCATGGAGAGACTGTGAAACATATGATCCATGAACTGGAAGACATGCATATGGATGCACCAGATATGAGAACTCGTGAAACAATTTCACAGGCTATCGACAGACTTCGTAACTATTAAACAGCAAGGCATACAGATTATATTCTTTAGAGGTGAATTGAATGTCTATTACTGAGATTCTTTCTTCATTGTCCACTCATATGATTCAGGGAACTATGATTCATGAGCAACTTATGAATTGCTATCTATTTCTTGGTCTTGAAGGTTACGCGGCGTGCCATGAGTACCACTATTTGTCGGAGTCGAAGGGACGGATCAAACTGTGCAAGTATGCAGCTAGGCATTTTGGTACTGTTATTAAATCCGGACAGTTAAGCGATCCTGAAATCATTCCGAGTTCATGGTTTGATACTCATCGTGAAAATGTTAACTCTCAGACAAGAAAAGAAGCAATGAGAGCAGCTCTTAATGAGTGGCTTAAGTGGGAAGAAGAAACCAAAGCACTTTACGAGGATTGCTATTCCGAACTGTTATCTACTAAAAACATCTCTTTCGCTGAGTTTCTTGTTTCGTATATTAAGGACGTGGATGAGGAACTTGTATTTATTAAGGAAGAGATTCTTTATAAGACTGCTATGGATTTCGATATTGTCTCTATCTTAGAGGAGCAGGAATCTTATAAGAAGAAATTCAAGAAGCTTTTAAAGAAATAGTCTGCATGCCTTTCAAAATGGAGGACAAATATGGCTGATCGAGCAGTACCGCCGAACATACAGAGTGAACTTACTGCCATAATGGAAGCTGTTTATGGTGAACAAGTCCGTGGTTCTATCCATGATGCTTTGGCGAAAATGAACACCCAGCTTTCGAATGCTATCTTGAATCAGTTGATTCAAGTTGATAATACATTGACACTAACCGGTTATGGTGCAGACGCTAAGAAGGTCGGAGATTTATTTGCAAATGCACTTGTTATGAGAACAGATCCTGCTTCTGGCACCGATCTTAATACTATAGTGACCACAGGAATATACAGATTGTTAGCTAGTAATAGCTATACAAACAAGTGGGTGCCTGTAAATGAAAGCGGAACCGCAATTCCAAATACTACAGCATATCTAGAAGTATTAAGAAACGCTTCGAATTGTAAGCAGACAATGTACTACTTAACAGCGTCTCATAACTATGGACAGAGATGTGCTGTAAGATTTTCTACTAATGCTTCAGCTACATCGCCAACGTGGACACCGTGGCTTGAAAATATCGACGACACACTGGAGGTTTATGGCCAAGCAGCAGATGCAAAAATAACTGGTGATCGTATTAATACTGTTAGAATAAATTCAATGACCATTGGCAATGAAAGAACGAACATTACCATGGGAGCCAATCTGAATTCAACTACGACAGTTGGTAGCTACAGTGTAAAGTCTACAAGCGTCACGAATCTTCCAGAAGAAGCGCAGGGAGCTCTTTATGTAATATCTGTAACAGGAACGAGTAACATCCTTCAGTGGTATATCGCTGAAACCGGTAATCAGTATACCCGTATCAAATCTGGCAGCACCTGGTCTGATTGGAAAAAGGGATCCTCAGGAGCTGGTGAATCTATAGCAGATCCATTTTCTGCCACCAGTTCTACTACCTATGCTGTTGGCGACTACGTTACATATAAAGATAAGCTTTGGAAATGTACATCCGCTACAACCGGTGGAACGTGGAACGCATCTAAATGGGATGAAGCAATCGTAATGGACGAACTTCTTGCTCTTAAATCTGATGTTGTTTATACTCCGGTCGCTATCTCGTCGTTTACGATTAATCCTACAGTAGCTGAAATTGGAAGTACGGTAACCAGCGTCCTTTATTCCTTTAGAATCAACAAAGTTCCGGTAACGCTTACTCTTGATGGAAATTCAATTACACCGAGTTCAAGCGTTACAAATAGTCAGCTTTCCAACTTAAATATTACTGAGAATAAGCAATTCTCTCTTATAGCAACTGACAATGGAAGTTCTTCGTACCCACACGCAACGAGTACTAAGACTGCCACACTTAGATTCCTTAATAACAGATATTACGGCGTGAAATCCATTCCGGATACGATTGATAGTACTTTCATAGCCGGTGATGGAACTAATCCCGGACTTCAAACTAAGGATTTAATATCTTCGATAGGCGAGACATTCTCTGTAAACGCAGGATCTTCTGGTAATGGGGTTTATATCTGGTATGCTGTTCCAACACGTCTCGGCACATGCAGATTCACTGTTGGTGGCTTTGAAGGTGGTTTTGAGCCTCCAGTCACAGTTTCTGTTACTAATAGCAGTGGACACGCTGAAACCTATTACGTCTACCGATCAACGCAGGATGGTCTTGGAGAGACTGAAGTCGTAGTTTCTTAAAAACTTTCAAAATGGAGGTAGCTTTAAATGAAGCATTCAAACAGCCCGCTTGATGCACTCGAAAGATTAAATGTTGTATTGGGCGGAAGAGATGACGATGCGGTAAATATTACCGAGGCCATTGACCAGATTGCTGATGCTATTGAAGCAGGAGGCGGAGGTGGTGGGGGAGGACCAAGGGTCGTAATCGATCCTACTCTCACGAAATCTGGACAGGCTGCAGATGCCAAAGCTGCTGGCGATGCTATTGCCATTGCAGGAGCAGTTGATCAAAATCTTACTCGAACAGGTGTAGCTGCCGATGCTGCGGCTACTGGCTACGCTATTAACAATGCAAAGGTTACGATTGATAGTACACTGTCACATCAGGGTCAAGCAGCTGATGCAAAAGCTGTAGGAGATGCTATTGGCTCTATTAACGTGGCTACAGATAGTACTCTTGCCATAGCCGGTAAGCCTGCAGATAGTAAGACAGTAGGAGACAGGCTTCTGGCTCTTCAGAACGCAGTAGGCTCTCCTAAGGTTGCAAATACAGCCAATGACATGACAGATATTGACAACATTTACGTTTATACGGGGTCAGAAGCAGGATACACTGCAGGTCATTGGTATTACTACGATAATCTCATGTGGCACGATGGCGGCGTATACAATGCTATGGCTGTGAATACCGATTCGAGTTTGTCTGTATCTGGACAAGCTGCGGATGCTGCCGCTGTTGGACACTTAAGGACTGATCTTGAATACGTTCCTATTGAGATTACCGAGCTATCCGTTACTCCTGAATTTGCTGAGGTCGGTAGCACTTTAAACGCAGCTACTGTTGAATATACTCTTAACAAGGTTCCGACAACTTTGATACTCGGAAACGAGACACTTACGAATGCTGCGTCTGGAAGCAAATCTTTAAGTTCTATGGGAGCAACTGAGGATACGACTTTGACGCTCGAAGCTACAGATTCTGGATCGTATTCACACCTGGCAACTACCGTTACAAAGTCCGTAGTTGTGAAATTCGTGAACCGGATTTATTACGGCATTAAAGCTGCAGGAACGCTTGACAGCACGTTTGTGAAATCACTCGCAAATAAACCCTTGTCCGATACAAAGACAAGAACAATAACGGTAAACTCTACAAGCAACACTTATATTTGGTACGCTTATCCAGCTACACTTGGAACATCGGTATTCAAAGTTGGTGGCATTGAAGGTGGATTCGAACCAGCTGAAACGGTATCTGTAACAAACGACAGCGGAAGCACAGAAGACTATTACGTGTATAGGTCTACAGAGAAGACTCTTGGGCTTACTACAGTAGAGATCTCTTGAAAGGAGTGATCAAAATGGCAGAATTTCATGGAACAGTCGAACTAATATCTGGTATTACTCCTAAGAACGGGGGAGACTTTGCTCTTGTAGGTGCTCATGACGTACAGGTAGACGATCAAGGCAACAGATTAGACACAGAGTTTTCTAACTTAAAGAGCGCTTTAAATAATATCGAGGATCGGTTATATGACGCATCGACTTTTGATTTTTCAACTATTGGAATTGAAGAGTATCCCTATGGGTGGAGAACAGGATATTACAATCTTGATCACCCGGGCGGGACGAGTTCTATAACATATGCAAGATCGAGAAACGTTATTTCACTAAAAGACGTTATCAAGTTGTCATTTACTCCGCCAAGCGGATATGCGTCATCTATTGTGCTTAAGTATACGGAAGACGGGGTAGATAAATATGACATTGTAGGGGAAGCTGATTCAACTACGGCATATGGCAGAGAATATATTGATAGGACACTTGATGTTGACTGTAGTAAATATGACAATGCGCGTATTACCGTTGGGAAATTCACAAACACTGGAGGATCGGTGTCTTATGTTCAAGATGAAGAATGGGTTAAGTCTATCAGCCTTGTTTTATATAAAGATAAAGACGATGAAAGTGCAATTAAAGCAAATAACATTTCGGAGTTTTTAGGCTTAGAAGATTACGATATTCAAGACGGTTATTATAACTCATCAAGTGTAAGCAGAATTTCATCGACTACGGCTATGTCCACTAGAAAAATACCGATCATTGGCAAAAAAGTAATGCTACAATGCCCGGATTACACTGTTTCTGTTTATTGGTACAAAACAGAAGATAGTAAAGCCTACAAATATACCAGTAGCCTAAACGGAAAATATTTGGTGGAATTGACCGTCCCCGAGTCAGATCAAGTTAAATATGTAGCGGTCAATATTACAAAAAATATAGAGTTAAGCGACGATATAAGAGAGGATATCAAGAGCAAATTATTCTTGGCTCAATACAATGAACAAGATTTCAGATTTGTTAAAAATGTACATTATGCTAGGATCGCCACTTTAAACGAAAATATAGAAGCATTGCTTCCTAGCTTTTCGAAGAGCACAGATTTAAAAATACTTCATTTTTCTGACCCGCATGCCGCTGGTAATGATCGGAATATGCCTCGAATTATAGAGTTTTATAATAACTACGCAGGCCTTCTTAACGATGTTCTTAGCACTGGCGACAATGTACATGAATACTATTCAGATAACTATGGCGCATTTACTGAAAACGCAGGATGCGAAAAAATACTTACAGTTATAGGAAATCATGATGTTGCTGACTCATCTATACCTTCACATTATATCACAAGTGAAACCGAAGAGACGCTATGTAACAAATTTTTCTTTGGTATAAACACTTGGAATGTAACGCATCCAACAGGGAAAACATACTGGTATAAGGACTACGCTAAAATCAGATTGATTGGACTTAATACAAGTTTAGACTCCACATTAGCCGATCTAAATAGCTATCCCGATAAAAAAAGTGCAATAGAATCCGCTGAACAGGCGCAATTAACATGGCTGGAAAATGCTTTATCAGATGCAAAAACAAATTCGAAATCAGTAGTAATTGCAACTCATTTCAGCGTTAAAAATGCAGTTAAAGTTGATTGCAGTTTTTCATCGGACGAATATAGTTTATTATCAGTTCCCGGAAAATCCCTTTCTGAAAGCATTCAGGCAAAGGTCCAATCATTTATAGATAGCGGTGGCGAATTTATTGCATTCTTGTCTGGACATGCGCATATGGACATGGTCGCATACAATGAAAATTATCCATCGCAATTAGATATAGTTGTTACATCCTCGAATTATACCCTTGGAGATATTCCTCGAGAATATTCTACAAAAACACAGGACGCTTTTAATATTGTTGCATTTGACTGTACAAATAAGCTGATTAAAGTCATAAGAATAGGCGCAGACAGGGACAATCACTTGAAACTAAGAAGCAGTATGTGCATAAATTATGTGAATAAAAGTGTCCTTGCAAACAATTAAAAGTGGTAACTTAAAATGGTAAGGAGGTATTACAATGGGACGTGTAATTGACGAGGATGTACTAAAGCTAGTGTTTACGAAAGAAATAGAAGAACTACGTAAAGACCGTAAATCTATGTATTGTTGGGGTGCGGAACATATGCTGTCAATTATCGACAAAGTACCTTCTGTCAGAGTTATTGATGAAACTGATAAGTCCGAAAACATGGAGATATAGTTGTTTAAAGTGCCCTTTTAGTGCGCATTGATACTTACTGATACATACCAATGCGCACTGATGCATCAATAACCTTTTGACTCCAGCCACATCATGAGTGCCTTGTTGATTACCCAGGATTTCGCTCTCTCATCTTCCTCACAGTATTTCTTCAGGCGCTCTGCTGTTTCTGGTGGTAAGGTAATGTTGATTCTACGGTATAGATCGTAGTCATCCATTTTGCTGTCCGGGATCCTCCCGGAGTTTCCTCTTGGCATCAATGCTCACCTCCTTTGATTTTATTATACGGTGAGTGTCAATGGAGATGGATGGACTTTAGTACCCTATAATGGACATTGCCCTTTAAATGAGTTTTCAGGTGTCCCTGAAACCCTTGTAAACACTGGGTTTATTGATGCCCATTTTTGTTAGTGCCCTTTAAATGAGTAACAGTTTTTAAGGATAAACTTGACAAAATTTGGTTCGTTAGTATATTATTAGTACATTGGAACCAGCAGACCTGCGGATTTTTGCCTTTCACAGTTTCCATCGAGGAAGCAGCGAAGGCCGGTAAATTCTAAGAAACCTGATCAAAATGGGCATTTCCAAGAGGCGATAGTAGTGTACTAACGCAGTAAAAATTGATACGTTAGTACATTACTAGTACACCTTCATTAGTACACTTGCTTTCCTGTTAGCGTTGTTAGTACACCTCCATTAGTATACCCTGGGAGTCATTATATTCGGCTCTCAGGGTATCTTCTCTATCTCTGATCGAATCCATTCTATGTCACGAGTAGTATAGGCAGCTTCTGTTATATCACGTACAGAATGACCGATCACAATCTTTATTACGTACTCATCTACTCCTGCCTTCTTAGCAGCAGTTACGAAGTGTTTTCTGGGATCATGAGCTCTGTGTTCCGGGTTCAGTTTAAGCTCTTCTATGATCTTAGTGAACCGGTGTCTGTATTTATCATAAGTGAGTCTTATATTGTCTTTATGTGAGAACTCTGAAACGGAATTAAAAAGAAATTCTGATTCCAGTTTTACAGCTTCTTCATATCTTTTTTCTACGAATGGCCGTACTCTACTGTGAATGGGTACGGTCCTGTCTATACCTGCTTCTGTCTTCATTCCTCCTGTGAAAAGCCAGTTGTCAAGGTCAACATTTTCAAGACGTATGAGCCCTAATTCCTGAGGTCTCCAACCAGAGTAGCATTGTATCAGTATCACATCTACATATGGCATTTCAGAGGCGTTTTTCCACAGCACGTTCATCTCTTCGTCTGTGAAAATCAGATGCCCGTTTACATTGTTTGCAGCCTCTTTAATAAGGTCTCCAGAGATTTCAAAATCACGAGCATAATTGTGTTGTACGATCTCATACTCAACAGCATAATCGAACATCAGGTTGAAAAGAGATTTGATTCGTTCCTTGGTATTTGCAGACGCAGGTTTTACATTGCCTGTATTTTTTTCGATTGTTGTAGCATTTTCAAGAAGGTATTTGATATGCCTCACTCGGATGTCTTTTACCTTCTCGTTATACAAAAGAGAACAGTAAGCCCAGGCAGCTTTAACCGTTCTCATAGCAGGGACACTAACTCTTTTGAAATAATCTTCAGACCACCTTTCGTAGAGTTGTGAAACAGTCACATCAGTTTCTATATCATAAGGATTTTTATTGTAGTTAACGAGTGCTTCATACGCTTCATTGTACGTTGCAAAGTAACTTTCAGGCTTTAATGGCTTCCCGATCGGATGACCGTACATGTCTTTTCCAACCGTCACCATAACTCTGAAAGGCTTTTTTAGATTTTTATTGTTGATTTTAGTGATGCGTCCGAAACCATTTGGAAGTTTCTTCCTTCTGGTTCTCTTCTTAGGAGCCGGTTTCATTAAAGGATAGCCACAGTGCGGACAAGATACTGCTTTGTCTGATACTTGAAGTTCACATTCTGGACATTTTATAAGCAATTTTTACACCTCCTGTAATTTTTTCGAAATTTGTTATTGACGAACGACAAGAAACCCTATATAATACCCATTGTATGCAGCTTCGGAAAGCTTATGGGTATATATAGGGCATTCTAATGTATCAGGCAAATACTATATTAGAACATTTTCTACATATTGTCAATAGGCTTTCCGAACTTTTATTTAATATTTTAGTTCAGGAGGAAAGCTTATGTACGAGAAGATTGTAGAGTATTGTAAACAGAACAAGATTTCAATAGCAGAGTTCGAGAAACGGTGTCATATTGGCAATGGAACGATAGGCAAGTGGCGTTTAAGGAGCATACAGCCATCACTGGGAACGCTAAAGAAGGTTTCAGATGCTACCGATCTTCCTCTTTCGTACTGGATAGAGAGGTGAGCAGCATGAAGGATCCTTATGAGCTGCCAGCACATAGGTTCAGAGAACTGAAACACTTCTGCTTACAGTATCCAGCGTTCAAAGAAGAGTATAAGAAGCTATCTGGGATCAAAATAGAACCTGGAGATGTGACGAGTAGAGTAGCAACAAAGAGAAGAGACCTAGAACATGCCATGAAACTGATCGAGATGACAGCAGTGGATGCAGGAGACAGGGACAACTCTGTCTTTTTGTATGTATGCTATGATGTAGTGTGTGAATCGGATCTGATCAAAATGGCTGTCAGAAAATTTTACTATTTGCTGGATAAAAGGAAGGGTGTGTAAAAATAACAACTCCTAATATAGAAAGACCTGAAACAATGGCCGCTCAGGAAGAACGAGTATGGAACTGGTACAGGTAAAGTTGGGCTGAAATGCTGCGTTGCCATGCTCAGTGGGTTCGAGTCCCACCGGAGGCTCTTTCTAGAAGCACTTTTTACAAGTGCTTTAATTTTTACAATGCCTATAATGAAAAACTAACATCAAAAGGAGGAACAATATTATGAAAGCATGGACAGTATTTCTTGTGGATAACAAAGAAAAGGTAGCTGTTTTTGTTAATTCGGACAAGGAAGGTATAAAGGTGTTAAAGTCCATATACGGAGACGTTCCAATCAAATGGCTTGGTTGGGCAAGATATATGGAGTACGATAAAAAGATATATGATGAAAACCTGTGTCCGGTTGATAAAATGCTAGCATCCGGATTTCTGAATACGTACTATGCACGTGAATTGGGACTCAAAGGTTAAGTTTCAAAAGAGCCAGCTTTTACAGTGGCTCTTTATTTTTTACAATGCCTATAGTGAAACAGCATTTTTATATTTCAGAAAGGAGAAAATATTATGGCTGAAGAACTGTATTTTGACGAGACAACTTGTAGATACTTTAAAAGCACTGCAGAGCGTATCAAAGAAATTCAGGATAGCATAAACATGAATCTCGATGAGAAATTAAAAAATTGCGAAAAAGAGGGCGAGATAGTAATCCCTAGAGGTCTATCAGATGAAGAAGTGCTGAGAGTCTATCACGATAAGGAGACGAACGAGGAAATCACAAAAAGAATCATACACGAGGCTAAATGCGATGCCGTGTATGAATTCTATGTGCAGCTTGGACTTACGCCTCCATTGTGGTTGGACATTGATCGGATAATGGATTAGATTTCATCGGGGGTCATTGTTACAATGGCCTCTTTTTTTTCTGAAAACAATTATTGCAACTCCTATAGTGAAACAGCATGCTCTAAGAAAGGAGAAAGTTATGAGTGAATTTTTTAACGACGAAGAGGTAATCACTATAGTTTCAAAAGATACTATAAATGAAATATTTAATTCAGCAAAGTATGGACCGGTTACTATGGAAGAACTGTGCGAAAAAGTACACGATATTGTAACTACTAAAATAGAGCATGCTAGTATAATGGGCTCGATAGTAATTCCTAGAGGACTATCAGATGAACAGGTGCTGAAAGCATATCACGATCCCGAAACTAATGAATTGGAAGACACCAAGCAACTATCAAAAATTGCCGAAGACGCAATGATGGAAGCTTGTTCGGCGCTTGGACTTCCTAAACCAAAATGGGGTACGGTTGATGGTGCTGGTTATCTAGTGGTATGTTGTTTCTGATTAGTAACTTTAGGCCTGTTATTACAACGGGCCTCTTTTTTATCTCAAAAAAATTCCCCGGGTGAGACTTTTCTGAAAACAATTATTACAACGGCTATAGTGAAACCATATACATCGTTTGTAAAGGAGGATCAAATGACTTACAAAAACGAGTACAAAATCTGTATGCTGGCAAAAAACGAGATATATCTTAAAGAGATATTTACGGATTTACATGACAATATTCCTTGCGATATTGAATACTCCTACGAGCATATCGTAGAAGCTAAAACTGGAAGGAATATTGAAGACGTGATCGTGATTTATATCTACACCAACATGCCAGAGCAGATATTTGAAAAAGTTTTGAATGGAATGTTTGAAAAGACTGCTACAAAAGCGCAGGGGGTGTATGTGATTTAAATGTTCGAGGGGCGGCTATTACAGCTACTCCTTTATTTCGTAAGTATTAAGCAATTATTACAAACCCTATAGTGAAAGGAGTGATAAGATAATATGAAACAAGAATATTTATTTCACGGTTCAAACACGGGAGGAATAAAGGTACTTGAACCAAGGATATCACTTGAGTTCAAGAAGCTCGTATATGCAACAGACGATCTGGCATATGCTCTTGTACGAGCAGGTAGACAGATAGATGTGATACGTGAAGAGTATCAGGGCAAAGGTAGACCATTTGAATTAGCAGAATGTTATCCAAATGCATTCGAACAGATGTTCAATTGCAGCGGATATGTATATCTACTTAATCGAGATGACTTTACTAGAAACCCTGAAACCGGAGAGTACATATCAACTAAACCTGTTAGAGTACAGGGTTGTATACCGGTAGACAACGTTCTGAGAGCTATAATATCTATGAAGGACTCATATGATTTCCATTGGTACTATGACTAAGAGTACTGGAGTCGTGTCCGTGGAGGACTTGAAGGATTCTTGAAAAGGAAACTTGAACGTAAAAAGAAATTAAATGAAATGTTAAAAGAAGCAGCTTAAACAGTTGCTTCTTTATTTCTGAAATATTAAGCAAATATTACAATGCCTTTAATAGCATATTATATTAAAGGAGGATAAAACATGAAGTTAAAAACTTTGGCAGGAATTATCGGTGCTATTCAGTACCTCTTGCTTGGAGTACTCTTATGTGGAGTATTTCCGAACGTTGGATGGGCTGGAAGAATCATTCTGTTAATACCAAGTAGCATATTTGTGCTCATACATGATATGGTATGTGAAAGCATCCAGGAGGACCTGGAAAAGATATTTAGGAGGTGAAAAAGAAGCAGGCAGCTATTACAGTTGCTTGCTGTTTTTATATATGCTACAATATAGAACACAAAAATTACAGCGCCTATAATAGAACTATGATAAAGCATATAAATAAAAAGGAGGAAAACAATATGAAACTTAAAGAAAGATACGAGCTCCCCTACGAGGAACAGGACAGCGTATGTGATAAGAGGTTCTTTACTGGCAATGGCCAGGAGGAATTCTGTCACTTCACCGGTTTCTGTGTCCTCGAGGAGGACGGTAGCTGTTGGTTTGAGTTTGAAAGCTCTGATGGTGAGCTTTATTACGGGAGGTGAAACGATTGAGAGCCAGCTTTTACAGTGGCTCTTATTTTTTTTAAGATGCGCAAAAATTACAGCGCCTATAATGAGAAGGAAGTCAGGATAAAACCTGATGTGCATGCGAAAATGCATAAATTACCAATCCTTCTTTTTTTTTTTAATTAAAAGTGGCTGTGCATAGAAAGGAGAAAACTAAAATGATTAAAGGAATGGTTATAGTATCGTTGTTTTTATTTGGGCTTAATAACTGGAAAAAGAAGTTTAAATAAATGCACAATTTTTACATCTATTATAATAGAAAGGAGGAATTCTTATGATTAAAATAGTTGTTGAAAGTGCTAGAAGCGGAATTAAAGATGTAATTATTGGAGGCGTGATCGCTTATCTGATAATCTATTCTTACGGAAAAGCTTGGGAGCACATAACAAAAGCAAAAGACAACAAAAAAGAAATCGAGAAAGAAAATAAATAAACAAAAATCAAAAGAACTTGGGGCTGTGTTTAGACTTAACACGGCTCCTTTTCTTTTCGCAAATTTTACAACGGATATAGTGAAACAGTTGTTATATTTTCATAAGAAGGAAACGACGATGTTAAAAGAAATACTTGACAAACCGGCAGCGGAGTTAACAACAAAAGAAGAACTAATAATTGCAGGTATATTTACAGTTGCAAGTATTGGCGTAACAGCTATTCCTGTCGGAATTGCCTATATTTGCGAAAAAAGAAATGAGAAGAAAAATAAATAACTGTAACCAAAGGGAGGCTTTTACAGCTCCCTTTTCTTTTTACGAAAGGAGAAAGATTTATGGCCTATTTGTTACTGCTTGTAGGGTTTGCACTTGGTAACATCTTCATGTACCTAAATTACAAATCAATTTTTGGTATGAAACGCGGCGGCATCCTTGTTGTTAAAGACGGTTCTCAAGAGGGTATAATCGAAGGTATCAACTTAAGATTCAGTATTTCTGAAGACGAGATCTACGAGAGTAAAAGATTATATTTCAACGTGACACATGAGTAACTTTTACAATGGCTATAATGAAACTGTTAAAAGCTCAAGAAAGGAGAACTTGTATGAGCGAAGTGAACAAGCAACTTGAAACCATAGCTGTAGAGGATCTGAAGAAGATTAAAACTATGCCAATAGGATCAAAGGAGCGTGCTGATGCAATATCAGACGTATCGGTATTACTTAAGCACCTGAACGATTCTATTGAATCTGAGACAAGAGCTGCAGACTCGACAACGAAAGCTCTTATAGCTGAACACGACTATGAAACTAAACTCAAGGATCTTGAATTTAAAGCAAAAGCAGATGAGACTGAAAAAGCTTTGAAATGCAAGGAACTTGAGATTAAGCTTCAGGATACGGAGCTCAGAGCCAAAGAGATTTCGCAAAGAACTGAAAAAGACTCTCAGCAGATCAAAGTGGAAAAAAGAAAAGTTTGGGTTGATGCAGGTGCTACCGTGTTAAAGGTAGGTGCATCAGCCGCTGTAACTATTGTAGCTATAGTAGCAGACAGACAGGGATGGTTTGTGGGAAAGTTGGGAACTTCGTTTGCTCCCAAGCCTAGACTTTAACAATTTCACGGAGGGGCATCTATTACAGGTGCCTCTTTGTTTTTCACAGAAATTACAGCTCCTATAATGAAGTTAAAAACGTTATATTTCAAAGGAGGAAATACTATGAACAACGAAGAATTATCTTACATGCAGTTGAGGTATTACAATCTGGCGAGATCAATTCATGGCGCTACTCTTGAAATCAGCGAGAACAGGTACAGAACTATCTGTGGAGAGTTTCTCGGAGGCAGCACTGCAAGAAAGACAGAAGAAGAACTGATTAGAGAAAAAGATAGAGTCTTCATTCAGATCTTTAAGATGGCTTTACTCGGCGCTATGTTAACCGAGATTCAGGACATGATCATGTACTACCGTTGTCTCTGTGATGCGGAAGTGTGGAGGATTGATCTTACAAAGGCAAGGAAGGGCTTGCATGTAAGAGAGCACTTTGAAAAGTATAGTTGTGATTATGACGAAAACTTCGCATAAAACCGGAGGAGCAGCTATTACAGTTGCTCCTTTATTTTTTACAGTTCCTATAATGATACTATTTGTTTACTGTTCAAAATGAAGGGAGAAAACTATGAAACAGAACAAAGAAAAGAAGCGAAACAGGTTTTTAGCATGGTGTAACGATCATACTGTTGAAATTCTTGTTGGCGGACTTGGTATTGCATGTCTTGGTGCAGGTGTAGTAGCCGGAGTAGACTTAGGACGATATCTTGAACGTGACAAAATGGGGAAATGGATCAAAAGTAACGTTCCGATTATTGTAGATAGAGTCGGTAAAACCGGTGTATTTAGCCTTGTTGACAGAATTGAAACCAATCTTCCAGAAGCAATGAAGATGATCGACGACTATGCTGAGAAGAATCCTGGATCTATGGACGCCAGCGCTGTGTTTTATGAGGATCCGTTTATTAAGGAACTTGTTTCAGTAGACAAAGTCTAAGTATCACCTAGCCCTGTGTTAGAAATAACATGGGGCTTTTTATTTTGCATATATAGAAAGGAGATGCTCAAAATGACCAGGGCTGAGTTTGTCAATTTCCTTAAAAATCATGACATTCCGTATCGTGAATATGACGCTATTAAAGGCTATGACGGTATTAGGATCATGCATAAGGAAGAGTGGAACTTGAAGCAGAATTATCCTCGAAAGTATAGGACTTTTATTGTTTCAAACATCACTGTGAGCGACTTTGATAATAATGCTTCGTGGTGTGTTAAAGAGGACGGACGCAACATATATTTGTCTCAGGAAGATGTACTTGAAAAGGTAAAAATACTCGGAGGTGTAATGTGAAAACAGATACCTTTGCTAATAGACCGCATTCGAAATTCATAAGAGAGCTATTAACAGAAAGAGGCTTAAATAACAAAGATGCGGCAAAGATCCTAAAAGTCACTGAGAGGTATTTTAATAATAAGCTGTATAGAGAATCCTTTTCTTTTGACGATATACTTACCATCATATATGCATGTGGATACACTTTAGCATTAGTTGATGAGAATAACAAAGTCTGTGAGTTGGATTTTAACTATTTTCCAAACGTATCGGAGAAAGTAAATGACTACAACAAAGAAGTAAGAGATGTTAAAAGACGTGAGTACGAAGAGCTTAAAACGAAAGCTCTTGAACTGAAGAAAAAGTATAACTTTTAGTAATTTTTACAATCCCTATAATGAATCAAAAGTTATGTTCTTATTCTGAAAGGAGAATTATATGAACGAAGACAAAAAGGATTTCTTATTGAAAATTGCCGCTCTTGGACTCGGTATTGTAACACTGTTATTAAGTGGTGTAAGACAGGACAGAGCCATTGATAAAGCCGTTCAAAAGAGATTAGAAGAAAAGGAAAAACCTGAAGAGGAAAAGAAGGAATAAGATTCGAAAAAGGGGCTGTGTAAAAGCTGCATGGCCTCTTATTTTTCGCAATTTTTACAGTGCCTATAATAAGAAGAAACACTAAAAAATTTTATTATAGGAGGTAAAAATTATGGCTAATAATAAGAACAGAAGGAGTAATTTTGGGTATATCAGAACGTCTTTAAACGATGCTCTGACTGTAGATGAGAGAACAGATAGATTCTCTTACAGTCAGGATCGGGACATTGACTGGGATGATACCGATTCCCGCATGTTTGATATCATTAGGCTTGTGAATACTGGCCGAGTAGCAATAAAGTTTTAGTAACCAACATATAAGGGAAGCTATTACAGTTCCCTTATATTTTTGCAAATTTTACAGTGGCTATAGTGATACGATAAACCATTTAATTTAAAGGAGGACTAAGATATGTTCAAAAAATGGCTCGTAGAGACATCAATAGAAAAAGTCGGAGGGATTTTCAAATCATCATCTGCAAAAGGGAGAAGTAAAAACATCGATTTTGCTATCAAAGAGGGCGTTGAATGGGTCTTTGAAATTTTGTATGACTATGACAAGGACCTCTTTAATCAGGTTTATGATGCTTTTACAGATATCAACTTGGAGGTTGGAAATAAACCGTATGATCTGATAAAAGTTATTGACGAGCGTATATCGATGAAGGAATCTTTAAAGTAATCGTATCATATAAGGGAAGCTATTACAGTTCCCTTATATTTTTCACAATTTTTACAGTGGCTATAATGATACTAAACGACAATCTTTTATTAAGAAAAGGAGACTGAATTATGGCAAACGTAACGAAAAACTTGGAAAAATGGGATGGAATCATGTCTAGAAGCGAGTGGAAACAGATGCGTGATCAGTATATAAAAGAGAAAGTTGTTCCAAGTGACACAGTCAAAAGAAGAAAACAGATGGAAGTCGGACAGATGTACAATCTGATTCTTCGGATGATTGCATCTGGAGCAGACACGAACGAAATCCGTACCGTGATCACGTATTTCTATGCTCTTGTAGACAATTTCACATCACATGAGATCAACCTGTTTGCTTTACGACGGAAACTTGGTCTTAGTGCTAAAAAGATCGAAGAATTATTAAAAAGGTATCATAGAAAGTAAAACAACCGGGAGGCATCTATTACAGGTGCCTCTTTGTTTTCACAGAAATTACAGCTCCTATAATGATGAACTATTATATTTTTTCATTTCAAAGGAGGAAACAAAAATGGGAGAAACTTTGAACTTCAAGGATATCAAGAAGCAGGCTCGCATTGAGGAGCTGAAAAGGAAGGCCATTGAAATTAAAGAAAAAGCTGAACAGGCTGCAGTTAGAACTGTAAACTGGGCGATAGAGAACCCGATGCAGGCATTAGCTGCTCTGACAGCACTTGGAACGGTTACCGGCAAGGTAGCTAAGATTCATAGTGTGAATGCAGAACAGCGTAAGCACGATCGGAAGTTTTATGACCCTCGTACAGGCAAGTGGTCTGAGGCGAAGAGGAACCTTTCGAAGGGTGAGCGACTCGAAATTGAAAGAAGGTATCTTGAAAACAGAGAGTCCTATCAGAGGATTCTCTTTGACATGGGAATTTTAAAGTAAGTCATCAAGTGGGAGCAGCTATTACAGTTGCTCCTTTTTGTTTTAATGTTAAGAAAGGAGAAGAACTATGAATAACGAAGAATTGAAAAGAACACTTGAAAATCATATGCATTGGTTAAAACAAGATTGCAAAGGTTGGGAGAACATGTATGCTAACCTGTGTTATGCTAACTTGCGTTATGCTAACCTTAGTGGTGCTGACCTGTGTGGTGCTGACCTGTATGGTGCTGACCTGTGTGGTGCTGACCTATATGGTGCTAACCTACGTGCTACTGTCCTACATAATGCTAACCTGTGTGGTGCTAACCTGTGTGGTGCTAACCTGTGTGGTGCTGACCTGTGTGGTGCTAACCTACGTGCTACTGTCCTACATAATGCTAACCTGTATGATGCTAATCTGCGTGGTGCTATATATTTGCCTTATATTCCTCTTGCTTGCCCTGAAACAGGCAGTTTTATAGCATATAAAAAAGCAAGTAAATTTATCGTAAAATTAAAAATACCGGCAGATGCAAAAAGATCCTCTGCAACGACAAGAAAATGCAGATGTAATAAGGCTATAGTTCTTGAAATACAAAACTTGGATGGATCTAAGACTTCCATCTCTGAAATAGCATCTAATTATGACGATACTTTTATCTATAAAATTGGTGAAACAGTAACGGTTATGAATTTTGATGATAATAGGTGGAAAGAATGTAGTACTGGAATACATTTTTTTATCAATAGACAGGATGCTGTGAATTATATATTTTGAGTACAAGGAGGATCAAAATGGTTATTGTAACGATGAAAGGTAAGGATAATCTTGCAACACAGGAACTCGAAAAGAACTACGAAAGAAGACTGAAACCGGAACTTGAGATCTATGGCATTGACATAATTAAAGAACAAATCGGTGATACTGAAGTTACATTTCAGATAAATGGATCAACGCCTATAGGTGCGTTTAAGAAAGTAACAAAGGTCCTGGATTACCGGTATAAGTTCGAAATAGAGTACGTTGGATAGCACAAATTTTACAGTGGCTATAATGATAACTTATTGAACATTTTTCAAGAAAAGGAGAATTATTATGGGTATCGACGTAACGATGAGCAATGAGGAAATCTTGAACACTATCAAGACGAACGTCATGTATGTAGCGAATGGATGGGATTCAGCAACCACGGACGAGGATGCAAGGGAGGATTTTGATTCCTTGTATATCATCGCCATGGGGCTGGAGATCATCAAGGAACGGATAGCAGCGAAAGACGAGTCGCTTAAGACATGGAAAAGAAGATGCCTCGAGCACATCAATGAAAAGAATGAGCTCAAGATCAAGCTCGCAAAAATCAAGGAAGAGATCAATAAGTAATCATCCGAAGGGGGCATCTATTACAGGTGCCTCATTGTTTTCAGAAAGGAGACGCCATGGAAATAGTATATTTAATTAAAGCACGGAATGATAAAGGTTTCTATGAGCAACCATCTACCATCGCAATTTGTAATGACAAAGAAAAAGCATATGAAATTGTTGATAAGCTGAACGGTCTTCTTAAAGATGAATACAAAACTTTTCTGCCTGGTGCACATGCGTGTGTTTATGAAATGCTTATTTGCGATAAATGCGAAGAGGTAACAGATGATACACTGAAATCTCTCATTATAAATATTGGACTATATTGTTAAAGGAATAGAAAGGATAAAACTGTGGGCAAGGATTCTGCGAAAATAGAGATTGTCACTAAAGATGAATTTATTAGCCTAGCTAACAAAAAGAAGCTATGTTCCGATAAAAAGTATCTGATCATTAGTCGGGGTAGTTCTAAGCGCATATCTGCATTAATAAAAATAATAAAAGCGTATGACGAAGAAGAAAAGAAAGGAGAACACCTATGAACTTCAACAGATTATTGGACGGATTCAAAGATAAATCTGGCACTGTATGTGCTATTGCAGCTGTAGCAGGCGTATTTGCGACCGCTTATTTTTCAGGTAAAGCTGCACTAGAAGCAAAAGAGAAAGTAAAGCCTGAAATGGAGACAAAAGAAAAGGCTAAAGAATATGCAAAAATCTATGCCAAAACAGCTATATCGGCTGCTGTAACAACCGGACTCATATTAGGATCAGATAGAATCCATGTAGGCAAAGAAGCAGCTTTAATCGGTGTTGCTGCTATGTGGAAGGATAAGCTCATAGGGGTCGATAATAAGGTGATAGAGAAATTTGGACCTGAAGAAGCTACAAAGATTCATAAGGAGGTCATTGAAGACGAAATCAAGAATCATCCTTATACAGGCAGACAACCAGATGTAACAAAGAGAGAGATCCTTGTGTATGAACCTTATACAGATCAGTATATTGTAACGACTACTGAAATGATCGCTTTCGCGATGCTTAAAGCTAATGAAAAATTTCAAAAGGAATACGACGTACGGATTAATTATATTATTAAGTTGCTTGGTGGAGAGGCAAAGCCAGAAGGAAACGAGATCGGCTGGAACATGGAGAACGATGCTCAAACAAGTCAGTGGTGTCACGGCGGAGGACCATGGATAAGCTTCTGGCCAGACATACGAAGAGCAGACAATGGTGCGTTAGCAATTTTCTACGAAGTCCAACCTGAAACACAGAGACCAGAAGACATGATCTATAGCGAATGATCAAAATGACACAAAAATTACAATGAGTATAGTGATAGGAGTGGTATGTAACTTGTACTGCCCCTTTTTCTTTTTAATATTATATTTCACACGAAAGGAGAACACGTGAAATGAAAGGTAACTTTATGAAAGCACTAGGAGACTTCGCAGAAAAGAACGGACGCATCATAGGAGGAGTCGCTATTGTAGCAGGTATATTTGTAACGGCTGCAATGGCGTATAAAGCTCGTCCTAAGGTAGACAAGATCGTTGAGGATAAGAAAGAGAAAGTAAAGGCGATTGACGAATCAGAGGATCTCACTGAGGAAGAGAAAGCATCCGAGCGTAAAGAGGCAACAAAGGAGACCGTGAAAGAAATCGCGAAGGTCATGGCTCCTACAGCTCTTTCTGGACTTGCAACAGCCGGAATTGCTATCGCTACGGTGGCTTCTGGTGAAAAGACTATTCATAAGTATATGAATCTGGCTATGGCAGGCGACATAGCATATAAGGAGCTTTACGATAAAACCAGAGCAGTTGTTGGTGATGAGAAAGCAGATGAGATTCGAAAAGAGATTGAAGAGGATCATCTTAAGGAAGGGGGTGATCTGTTTGGTCCTGGATCGAATATAGATGAAACTATTATATACGATTGCGGAGGGCCACATTTGTTCCTGGACTATCTTAGCGGCAGATTGTTCAGATGTTCCGAAACGAAAGTACGAGAAGCGGTTCTTCGATGTAACGAAAAGTTGACTAGCGGTCAAGAACTTTATATTACACCTAACGATTTCTACAATGAAATTGGTTTACCGCAGATAGGTCTTGGAGAGGACAGGCGATGGAGCAAGGACAGTTTGGCCGATACGCTCGAACCTAATATGGCAAATACGATAAGATGCGGTGAAGGATCTGCTACTATATTAGATTGGTATACAAGGCCGTTCACACATTAATCTAAATCATTCAGGGGCTGTAACGCATTTTTTACAGTCCCTATAATGATACTATACAAATTTAATTATTTAGTTAGGAGGATTTTTATTATGAGTAAGAAGAATAATGCAACTGAAGAGAAGAAAATCATTGATGCAAACTTCAAGGAAGTTGACGATACGGAAACCAACGAGGTTCCTGTTGACGACAACGCTTCCGGAGAACAGAAGGAAACTTCAAAAGAGGATAAGCACGAAGAAACAAAGCCGGGCTTTCTTAAGAAGGCATGGGCTGTGACGAAGAAGGTTGCTCCATATGTTGGAGGAGCAGCACTCGGAGCCGCAGCAATGTACTTCTTTGGAAAGCGTGATGGTAATGTAGTAGTGGATGTTCCTTTTAAGGAGATCTCGATGCCGGAAACTATCAACAGAGCTGTTGAAACCGTAGCTGACAATATCCCGAAGTTGGCAGATAACATTCAGGCTTCAGCTGAGTTCAAGCTCGAAGAGATCCCTACTGAGATAAAGTAAGAAGTATCACCCGAAGGGGCGGCTTTTACAGCTGCTCCTTTGTTTTTCACTAAGAAAGGAGTGATCAAAATGACTGTTGGATCTGTTCCAGTAACAGTAGCAGCAAAAGTATATGGAAAAGATCCTTGTTGGGTGAGGGCTGGTATAATTGCAGGTTGGCTCCCGATCGGTAGAGCTACCCGTAAAGGACAAGAGATTACAGATGTAAATCAGATGAACAGTAAATTGGGGAGAATTAACTATTATATTTCACCAACGAAACTTTACGAGGACACGGGATTCAAATGGGAGGGAAAAGAATGAGTAAAGAAGCATCATCATTAAGCGCGGCTAAAGGAATTGTTGGTGGCATTAAAAACAGTATTATTGAATTGATAAGCAGTTCCGATAATGAACGAGTCTTTAATCTCACTGTCGAAATAAACGATTATCTTGAAGATATTCTGGACATGGTTGAGTATCTGGAAAACGACAGAAATAAACTTATCGGAGAGAATATTACAATCAGTAAGCTTAATGACAGTCTTACAAAATGCATGGAAAATGCACAAAAGGAGGGAAAAGAATGACATCGGAATTCAAAGAAAAGCATGGAGATTGTACAGATATTTCGGTGTTTCTTGGCGTAGTTAAAGGAGCAATAGGGAGCATAAAAGCTGACATTATCAGTCTTGTGAACAGCGAGGATAATGAAGGCATATTTAATATCATTGCTGAAATAGATTCATATCTTGGCGCTATTTTGGATATGGTAAAGGATATTGATTACGACAGGAACTGTCTCACTAAAGAAAACAAGAGACTTGAGAAGGAAATCGGAGAAATCAGACTTAAGACCAGTATTCTTGAAAAGGCGTTAAAGGAGGGAAAAGAATGATCAAAATAGAGAAAGCCAATGTACATTATGCTTCAATAGTCGCAGCAATTAGAGGCATGAGGAATCCTATGAATAGCTGGCATAAGTCTGACAGCAAATGGGTAGATTGGTATCATGATTATATGATCGGCAAAAACGACATGAAACTTGCCACTAATCTCATCAAAGCAGGACCGGAGCATCGCAAGTTCCTTAGGATGATTCACATCTTCATGGACATAACTGCCCCATTATATTGGTGGAAGGAATTTGACACATATAAGGTTGGGACAGTAGCGAATAGCTGCAGCACGATGCACAAGATCACAGCCAAAGAATTTGAATGGAACGACTTCTCATTCGATCATCTTGGTGTTAGGTACGATGATCCTGAAACCGGCGATGAAATATACGAAAATCTCTGGGTGGATGGAACTGCAAAAAGCATTATCTATGGTCTTAATCAGGCTAGGGATATGTATCTTCGTGAAACCGATCCTTATATTAAAAAGCAGTACTGGTGGCAGATCATTCAGCTGCTTCCCACTTCTTATAATCAAAAGAGAACCGTTGACTTCAACTACGAAACCGCTCTCACAATTCTTAAACAGAGGAAAGGTCATAAACTTGATGAATGGCATGAGTTTAGAGATACTCTTTTGACGCTTCCGTATATGAAAGATTTCTACGAAGCAACGGAATCGAAGGGAGACTGATCAAAATGGACTTTGATGCTAAATGCCATGATTCAAGAGCATGCTTCTTACAGAAGAAGGACTTAAGAGGTATAAAGCGGTGTTTGCTCCTTAAATGCAGCTATGAGGATGGCAAGTGCCCGTTTTGCAAAGAAAAAGGTTACTACACAAATGGAAAGTACTATCCGTACAAGCAACCAGTCAGCAGGAGTAGAGTCTGATCACATTTCACAAGAAAAGGAGAAAAGCTATGCGTAGTCCAGTCAAAGCTGTAGAAGAAAGACGTGCTATTATTCGTAACATCTTCAAGGACAATCCTGGAACCGTTTTATCGAGCAAGGATATTGCACTTAAACTTAACATGAAAGGCGTCTCTATTGATACTATCAAAAGCGATATAGCTATTATAAAGAAGAACGATACCTGCATTCAGACTCACTGGGCACCATCTCCACGTGGTAGAGGATTCGTTTATGTTCTGCCTGCTACTCCTACTAAGATGCCAGTTATGATCGACAACAAAATAAACGTTTCAAAGAACGCTGAAGGCATCAAGGACTCAACGGCAGAGAAGGCGATAAGGTCAATCGAACCGTTAGCAGTGTATCCTGGTGGTGTATATAGCTGTACGACAAACAAGGGTGACGAAGCATTATATTTGACAGTCAGAGGACCGTTCATGTGCAATGACGTTGAAAAGGTTACCGTTGTTCCAGTATATAGACCTATCAGAAGCGCAAATGAACGTGATGAAATTCTCAAATTCAGCGGTAAGAACAAGGGTATCACGCTGGACGTGTATCCATATGATATTTCAACGAAACCTACCAAGTACTTCAAGAGACTTGAGGACGAGATACTTCCTTGCGACCTGAAAACCGTAAAGATTAAGATTCGTGAGTTTCTTGATATTCCTAAAGTAGTTGAGTATAAGACGGTTGAGAAAACTGTTGAAGTAGAGAAGCCGGTAGAGGTAGAAAGGGTTATCACGGAGAAGGTTGAGATTCCTGTGTGGCCTAAGGATATCGAAAAGGAACTTCAGCACCAGATCGACATGTGGAAGTGTAAAGCACAGGTTTACGAAGATGCATACAAGACAGCGTTAGAGGCATTCGCAAACGCCAGAAAAGGAGAGTGATCAAAATGAATCTTATAGAACAGATAGGAGAACCTGCGGCACTTGAATTGCTCGCAGAAGAATGCACAGAACTTGCACAGGCTGCACTTAAACTGGCCAGGATAGAAAGGGGGGAGAATCCTACGCCAGTAACCAAGGGTGCTGCTATGTACAGCATGATGGAAGAGATGGCAGACGTATCAGTCACATATTCACAGATAGAGATGTATGCGCCATGGATGAATGAACGCATTCTTTGTGAATTAACGCGTCTCAAAGAAAAAAGAATGGAGGAGAGGATTCTTGGGAAAGAAACTTAAATGCAAAGATTATCCTTGCGACCTTGTAAAAGAGTATGAAGACATTTATAAATATCCAGATCTCGATGAAAAGACGGACTCTTATAGGAAACTCTGTAAGGCAATAGATAGTTGCCCGAAAAGAGTGGAGTATAAGGGTCTTAAATTTTGTCGTGTTGAAAGTGCTTGGGGGTGATTGAATGGAAATGAGCATTGACATGGAAGTAATTGGATACACAGAGAACAATAATATAGTAGTCAGATCTTCAGAAGGCCTCATATTCTATTTGTCTATGCCTGATTGTAAAGAAAAGGTAAAAGCAATGAATGAAATACTCGAAGTAAACGGAAGTAGCAAGCGTATAAAGCCAGTAGTTGTAGTTAGAGAAGGAAATTGCAATAAAATTTATTATCTTCCACAAAAGAAAGAGGAGTGATCAAAATGCCTGTCCATGAAGTCTGTAATAATGGAATGTTATACGTAACAGACGATAAAGGAATGTACCGACCTTTGGCGAACATTACGACCGCTGAAGTATGCACTACTTCTAAAGATGAAGAAAAACAGTATCATCTTGGTAATGTTGAGTATACCGGTGAATTTAATGTGTCTAGAAAATCGATAGCAAGATTTATGGTGTTTTTACACTATGGACCTTTTACAGAGATCGAGCGTAAGTTTCCTAAAAAGAAGAAACGAGGTACGGCAAGGAGGATTAGAAAATGGCTGTAACAATCGTAGGGTATACACAGTATGGCAGCTTCGTCTTAGAAACTGGTAGCGGAAAGAGATTATATTTAAGTCTGCCTCTCTGTGCAGATTACGCAGAAGCACTGAATAGCTATTTAAAAGCGATTGGAGAGCCAAAAATACCTTTACTCTCTAGCAGAAAGGAATAGAAATGACTAAATCAATACTCGAAAGAAGAAACGCATGGATAAATTTCAAAAGGAAAGCGGAGAATGCAACTGAGACGAAAATCATTGAATGTCTTGAAGAGCTTCAGTACCAGATAGATGAGATCAAAGCGGTTTTGAAAGCTATGGATGACAAGGAGGATGATGGAAAATGAACATGGCTAATGATCATTCGAACGGTCCATTAACAGTAAGTGACAGTTTAGTAACATGGTACGTTGTTTCTAGTAACCAAATAAACTGTGATCTGAGAACTTTGCATAAACAATATGGTAATATACTACTTTCATCAGGGAGGATTAATGGAGATGACAACTGAAGAGTTCAACCTGCTTACTACAGATACCGATGAATTCATGAGACAGCAGGGATATTTGTCTACGAACGACACAGCAGAAAACTGGGGAATAACACCAGCACGAGTAAGGCAGCTCGTACAGAACGGAACTATAGAAGATGTTCACGTAGGAGCAAGACGATACATAAAGAAGATGGATTATCCTCTCGTTAAAAGAAGGTGGAGATCATGAGTAAAATGAGTCACATGTATGGAATGAGAGATATGCATGTACCGTGCCAAGGTTGCGAATTTAGAGAAGTTGGATGCCATGCTACGTGTGAACAATACAAGGCATTCAAAGAAAACCGAGCAGAGCAGAAGAAAAAAGTTATTGCATATAGGAAAGAGCACACTAATGATTTACAAAGTAGGAGTTATATATCTGATTCCACTCTGAGAAAAAGGAAAGAAAACAGTTATTTGAACATACTTAATTCAAATAAAAGAGCAGTAAGAGGAGAATGATCAAAATGACTGATAAAGAAAGAACGGAGCACCGTATTAATGAAGTAGCCGATTATTCCAAAGAATACAAATTGGATGATAAAAAAGTATTCGATGTGATGATATGTGTAGCACTACCGGACATTATGAGATCTTTAGCCTCAATAGCGGATAGCCTTGAAATTATAGCTGCAAGAAAGGATGATCAAAATGAAGATTCTGTACAGGGTTAAAGAGAACTACAAACCGAAGAAGTACACTGTGATCTGTAATCATTGCCAGTCTATGCTCGAAGGTTACGAGAATGAATTCAGAGTTCTTGGATATCAGGATCGTTACCTTTATACGTGCCCTGTATGCAACATGCAGAGGCTTGCAACTAAAGATGAGCTCGTAGAGGTAATTGATACAGACTTGAAGACAGATATCAAAAAGTCACTTTCAAAAGCAGCAAAGGCGTTTAGAGGAGACAGATATGTACAGAAGAAACAGAGTAGGGATCTTCGACCGAATAACTAAATACGAACTCAGAAATTATATCGATAACCTGGAAGACAAATATGTCGAACTTAGATGGTTCAAGGAAGATAAGAAGAATGATGAACTTGAGATTGCTTTTGCATTACTCTCAAAGGACGTATTTAACACGTTAATTATATTCATAAAAAATGATAACCCTAAGGCAAGAATAGAATTTGTTAGCTGGCCATCAGCTGCGCCTATAGATTTGGATCTTACGCAGCTTGATCTCATCACCGATTTCGTACAGTTCTGTGAAGCAAGAGATATGCTTGTGCTTCTTAGAGCATTATATTCAGAGAAGGAGATACATAAACACGATGTTTCTGTATAATTTTAAAGAGGTTGACTTCAATACTTATTGTCCTAAATGCCAGAATAGGAATAAGAAAGACGTAGACGATCCTTGTAATGAGTGTCTTACCGTTTCAGCAAGACAGGGTACTCGTAGACCGATTAATTATGAAGGAATTATATTTGTGAAACCTAAAAAGGCTAGTAATCACTGATGAACTGATCAGCAAAAATTACAGCAGGTTAAGTAGGGAGGAGCAGAAATTGTTTCTCCCTATTATTTTTTCACAGGAGGAAAAGACATGAAAGAAAGCGTAAAGATGGTGGCAGCATTATTATCTGGAATCACTGTAGGCAAGACCGTAAACTCACTGATCAACTCAACTGTAGAGGACAGATCGTTACTCTTCAACGCAGGTAAGATTATATCTGTTAGTGCTGTGACTTTAGCGTCAACCGGATACACTTACAACCTTATTGACATTGTTGATAAGAAAGTAGGAGGTATGGTAAAGGAAACTGTTGACAAGTGCAAAAAGATCTATGAGGAGGCGGTTTCAAAAGAAGACTCTGTAACCGTTAACGAAGCAGAAGACACAGAAGAGGAGGATAACGATGAATTCGGATGCTGACAACAAAGATATCGAATCAAGAATACATGTTCACAAGGCTATTGCAGACGGAAAAGAAATCGATAAGACAAAACTCCAGAAGGCAATAGGCGTGTTCATTTCAGAGGATCTAGACTCGATCAAAGGCTCTATCATGGAGGATTATATTAAGCCTAGATTCAGAGACTATGTGAAAGAGACCATCAGAAAGGGCAAGGAGGCAATCATAGATTCGTCAACTTCAGCTCTTGAGATTATGCTCTTTGGAGACTCAAAGAAAAAGAATAAGACCGGTGATTATAACGGGCAGAAAGTTAATTATGTTTCGTATTATACTGGCGGCAATCAGTATGGCGAAAGCTATGGATACTATACTAAGTCCAATGATGCTCCAAAACCGGATCCTGCAACCAGACTTAGAACTATTTATATCCAATCGTACAGAAATGCGGAAGAAGTTGTTACTGAGTTGATTTCTCTTGCTGATAGGTACACAGCTGTATCTATCGCTGATTACTATCAACTTGTAGGTGTACCAACTACGAAGCAGGACTACATGTTTGGATGGACAAAGCAGTCAATCCGTGGTGCATCAGTGGTGCATACGCGAGACGGATACACTATTAACTTCCCAAAACCAATACCGCTTGATTAATTATATTTCAGAAAGGAGAACTATTATGACAGAAAAAGGAGTTATGGACAAGAGCTTAAAGGAACTCACAAGGGACGGATTCAAGATTATACTTGGGATTGGTGTGATCACTACAGGAGTCGGGGTATTATATTGTGTTGGCAAAGTCAACTCGATTGATAGGCTCGTAGATGGCAGCATCAAAGACCTTTCAAAGAGGACACCTGTAAATGTTTCTGATTCGCTTATCAGGGCCGCTACAGAAAGAGCAGTAGAAAAAGCCGTTGCTAGTGCATCTAGCAGTGTTTCATCGGATGTCAGGGATGACATGAACAGACAGATCAGGATTGCTGTAGCTGATTCTGTAAAGAACATGTACAGTACAATCAAGGATCAGGTATCAAAGGAGGTTGCGAACAAAGTAGCCAGGCTTGATATCAGTGATCTCAGGGAACAGGTTAAAGATATGGCAAAGGACGAAATCATTGACAGAATGAATCTCGATATGGATGACGTTCTTGCCGACTACAACAGGCAGCTTGAAAGTGTAGGAAAGATCTACAGCTCCATTGCTGAAACATTCTCAAAGAAAGCTGGGTCATGATGCCCCGGCAGAAACAGGAGCATACCTGCAGGCGCTGTATCTATTATGGCGCTTGTGGGGACGGCTCGCGAACGACTCCATGCTCACAGCGAAAAGACAAAGAGAAAGTTAGCTTGATCAAAATGATTTTTGGATCTCATAAAAAGAAAAGGAGAAAGAAATGACGGTAAAGATCGGTGGCTCTGAATATGAACTTTCATATGGTGCATATAGTTCACAGACGCCTTATAATTTCGTAGCTGGTAATATTGGAGCGTCTATTGATGAGATAGACAAAACAATTATGGTGCATGCATGGGATATTGACTCATATGTTCGGCAAATTGATGTAGTAGAGGAGGCAATCTGGTTCGAACTGTACTGTGCATTCGTTTATGAAAGATACAAAATGAAGCTTTGGGAGGACGCAGAAGTTGACGGTGATGCATATGCGATACTAAGAGAGATGGCTAAGAATATGGAACAACTTCTTGAAGCATACTATGACATCAAAACTGATCTACATCATTATATTTCAGTAGAGAGAGCAAAGGAGAAAAAGAAATGACTATCACAGGATTACAGAAGACGACGCTGTTAGATTATCCTGGAATGCTTGCATGCACTGTGTTTCTTCAGGGGTGCAACTTTAACTGCTTCTACTGCCATAATCGTAGTTTAATTGAAAGGATTATGATATATGAACCTATTTCAGAGGAAAAGATATTTGAATTCCTTGAGTCAAGACCGGTACTGGAAGGTATAGTTATATCTGGTGGAGAGCCGACCATAAACGTGGATCTTCCAAGATTCCTTGATAAGATACGCGAGGTGCATCCGGAACTAAATATTAAGCTTGATACAAATGGCAGTAATCCTTCCATGCTTAGGTCGATTCTTCATGACGGACTCGTAGATTATATTGCTATGGATATCAAGACAGCACCGTATAGATACGCAGAGATTACTAAATGTGCGGTTGACGAGGCGGCAATAAAGGAATCGGTTGCTATTATACTTAACGACCAGTATATTAATCACGAATTCAGAACAACAGTTGTCGGTGGCGTTCACTGTCATCTTTATTTCGAAGAGATTGGAAAACTCGTAGAAGGGTGTGAAAGATATGTTCTTCAGCCATTTGATCCTAGCTCTTTTGGTGATAGAGCAGTAGAGATGGACCATTATATTCCGTCATATGAGTTTCTTAATGGCTGTAGAAGAGTGCTCGAAAGATATGTAGATGGCGAAGTGATAATAAGGGGAGTGAGCTGATCGAAATGGTTAATACTTTCAAATATTTCTTGTGTATGCTTCTGTTGGCAGTTGTGAAAAAGTATTCACCAGGGCTTTCGGATGATGTGTTTTACATGGGACTTGTGCTGCTTTCAGCTATTTACATGATAAAGAAGTCAGTATTATATCACAAAAACATCAGCATAGGCAAAGAGGATAAAAAGGGATGATGTTTGATGATTTCAATCTGATAACCTATTGCTTTACTGACGAGAATAGATTCGGACTCTGGATTGGGTCGATCTATTATATTTGTTACGATGATGAAGATGAATTCGAGTAATTGCGCAAATTTTACAAGGGGTATATTGAAACCAGAAACTACTTTTATTAAGAAAGAGAGGAATGAATTATGAGTAACAATACTGAGAAGCTTTTTATTGGCGGTTGGATGGCTATGATTGCTGTGATTGGTGTTGGTGTGGTTGCAGAAACTTACTGTAATCTCAAGAACAACAAGAGACAGCAGCGGCTTGCTGACCTTCAGGCTAAAGCTCTTGAGTATACAAACGAAGCATATGAAGGCCTTAACAAAGAAAAGGGGTGAGGTTTCAACCGGGAGCGGCTTTTACAGCTGCTCCTTTGTTTTCACCATTATATTTCATAGGAGGAAATGTCATGCTACTGGTGTTTATTTTCGGAATTATAGCAGTTTGTCTTGTAATTGGTTTCATGGCGGGTGTGCATGCAGCAGCGACGTTCTGTTATCTAGCTAAAAAAGACGGGGTATTAGAAGCTAAACCTGAATTCAAAGACTGGGACCCTCAAATAAGTGCATGGGGATTCATAAAACTCGTAATAAAAGGTATGGTGTAAAAATTACAACTCCTTTAATGATAGTAAGTTACTAATTTATATTTAAAGGAGGAAAACTTATGAAGGCTTTGTTAATTGTAGTAGCAGTAGCGATTGTCATGGCACTTGTAGTCTTTTTATCAGTCTATATTGGGTGTATAATTGGCGTTGCCGGATTTACAGCGATAGTAGAGGATTGTTACAACCAAGAGATAATCCCTGATAAAGCACAAAGCTATAGCCCAGATATGGCAAATATAGAAAACACATTCAAGGAGAACATGCAAATATTACTAAAAGAACACATATTAACAAGGGTTCTGATTCGTAGGTTTAAAAATAAGAAGTAACTTTAAGGCAGGGGGCTTTTACAGCTCCCTTTGTTTTTGCATCAAGAAAAGGAGAATACTATGAGCAGCAAAACTTATATTCACTATGGTGCAGATGCATTCAGTATGGAGAAGTTCGAGGAGAGAAGACAGAATCCTCGCGATAACAGACATTTAAATAAGCCGCCTTATGGACTGTGGGCTTCTCCGGTAGATGATGGCGATTTTTTCGGATGGAAAGATTGGTGTGAATCAGAAAAGTTTCATACAGATAGACTTGATAAAAGCTTCACTTTCACACTTTCAGATAACGCTAAGATCCTTGTTGTTACCAGTAACGATGACGTTAAAGATTATATTTCAGACTTTAATGAACGGGTATCGCTGTTCAAGTATTTAGACTTTGATAAAATTATGAGAGACTATGACGGCATGGAATTGGTGCATACATATGGACACTATGATGAGCTTCATGGCGGCTTTTTCAATAGTTGGGATGTTGATTCAATAGTGATATGGAATCCGGAGATTATTATATTTCAGCATGGGGGAGAATTGCGGTGTTTTTGATAAAGAAACGTAAAACATGGAGAAATGATAACTTAGTTAATTGTGGTAACTACGTTATTTACGATTCGGAAATAGTAGAGTTTTTAAAGAAGCATATGAGACTCGTTGATAGACTGGACCTTAATAAAGTGCTTGCTGCAGAAGTAGCTGTATACGAAATGATTTGCTATGAAAAGGAATCAGGAGAAGCATATAAAAGCGGCAAATGGCATTTCAGATTTCTTGAGGATGGTCAGATAAAATGGTAACACTTTTTACAATGCGTATAGTGAAACCGTATTATATTTTCGTTTGTCTAAGAAAGGAGACAGATTATGGGTAAAATTAAGAACTTTATGAAGAGACATGAAGGCAATATGGGATTTGTTCTGGGAGCTCTTATTGGAGGTGTATGCACGTATATTGGCTATAAAATGGGCGAAAAATATACTGAGAAGTGCATTTCACTGGGACTCGAAAACTTTGAGGGAAAAGGCTATCTTGCTTTCACGAATCCTCATGAAGGCGATAAAAAGATCGGTATGGAAGAGGCCTGTAAGCTTCTGATAGACGATGGAATGATTAAATAAGGTTTCACTAGGGGCATCTATTACAGGTGCCTCTTTGTTTTCACTATTATATTTCGCTCGAAAGGAGAACAAAAAAATGGGTATTAATCTTGGAGAACTGAAGAACTCGATTAGCAACACAATAGGTATGACACAGCTTAAACTTAAGAACGCTTCACCTGAAATCTTTCTGGGACTTGGACTTATCACTATGACAGGTGCAGTTGTATCAGGTATTGTCGCTGCAAGGAACCACGACGATATATTAACCGATCATGAAGACAGGTTAGCAGCTGCAAAAGCTGAAGTTATTGTTACTGAGAAGGAAGATGAGGAGACAGGCGAGATCGTAGAGGTAGAAGTGGTCCGTGACAAGAAGGAAATTTCGAAAGCGGTAAGGAAATGCTACCTTGAAACCGGTTTTGCATTCGTAAAGAACTATGCCATCACAGGGGCTCTAATGGGCGTTTCCGCGGGTTGTTTTTGTGAGATGCATAATATTCAAGCCGGTAGAATAGCGGGCCTTACAGGGGCATATACGGGCTTACAGGAGTATATTAAGAGGTATGAGGACAATAATATCAAACTCAACGGTGAAGAAAGCCATAGAATGTGCAAATATGGCTTCAAAGAAGTTGAGGTAGAAGAGGAAGATCCGGATACTGGTGAAGTTGTGAAGGAGAAGAAAAAGGTTCCAAAAGAGGCTGGTGATTATACCTCTGAAGAAATCAAGAATGTGTTTCATGATCATTTCGTAGAGTTTTCAAGACAGACCAGCTACAGATACACCGGCCGAGCAGACCTTGATAGAATGAATATTGAGAACGCTCGGGATCATATTCGTGACTTGGTACATTCTAGAGGCTGGGCGGTTGTAAATGACTTTCTTGATGCACTTGGCATTGAAAGGACCACTGAAGGTATTAATGAAGGATGGGTAAGATTTCACGGTCCAGAGCCAGATTGCAACTTAGAGGATGCTGTGAATAACAGGTTTCTTGCGGGTTACAACGAAGAGTCAGTACTTCTTGAACTTAATGTTCACGGCAACGTTCAGGCAATGCTTAAACTTGATGAAGAGAGAAAGCATGCTGAAAAGAAGGAAAGAGCGAAGACTTTTATCGATGGAGGTGCTAAATAATGACGAAAAAGAGCATTATATTTAAGGTTTTTGTGTATTCTGCAGCTGGAAACATGATTGGTTGGGGCATCAAACTCATGAAATATGGGTTCAAACTGGCAAAAGAGACTAACGGAGGTGCTAAATGAACGCAAATTCAGTAATTATATTCGTGCTTGGGGCGGCTGCAGGAGGTGTAGCTGCCTTTTTCGGCACACAAAAACTCATGGAAAAGAAATTTTCGAGGATTTCACAGGAGAATAAGGAGCTTAAAGAGTACTTAGACTTCCTCCGCAGCCGTGATGAAGCAGAAAATCTGTCAGAAAACCTCGGATATGTAGCAAAAGACGGGGAAAATGATCAAAATGAGTCAGTAAAAAGTGCTTCAGAAGGTGAAAAAACTAAAAAAACGGACTATACAAGGTACTATAAGGAGGCAAAAAAGGAGGAAAATACTGTAAAAATGACGAATTATGAAGAATTCATGGCAGAAAATGAGCATCCTGAGGACGATGAACCAGATCCAAATGAGGATTATGAGCTCGAAAAGGCTGTAGAACTGTTAAACGATACAAAAAAGAAGCCGATTATTATAAATTCGGATGAGTTTGATCAGTATCCGTATCACGATAAGGTTTCACTGCTCTGGTATACCGAAGATAAAATCCTTGCTACAGAGAACAATGAGGAGCTTGATGATCCTGTAGCGTATCTGGGTGAAGTATTCGAAAAGAGCGGTTTCACCAGGGAAAATAATGTGGATGACGTAATTTATATTCGCAATTTTTCCCGGGGGACAGATTACGAAATCGGAAAAGTATACGGATCTATGTATGACTGATGTAATGATAATGTAGTGCATATAATGAAGAGAGAATGATTAAAATGAAAGATAATAAAGCGTTCGTTATTACTGTTTGTGCTATAGCAGCAACGATTTGCACGGTAATTATTTCGAACATGGTATTTAAACTTAAGCTTACAAAGATGGGCATTGATGCAGGCTATGACGTAAATTTTACCAAATAATGTAGTGATAATTTCAAAAGGGAGGAGGTGAGAATTATATTTCATGAAAGGTAATAAGATCATCGGTTGGCATCTCTTTGACTATTACCAGTGGCTTCTGGATAAGATTCACGGTAATTTCGAGCCGTATTACAACTACTCTTTACTGCTTTCTGAGCTTCATTCTATCCCGTTCGATTATATTTTGCCGATGGATAAGAACCGTGAAACAGACGGAGAAAAGCTAAGATGGGAGTATATGGACGAGCAAAATATTCCAGATTTGTTCTATAAAGATGGGTATAAATGCAGCGTTTTAGAGATGCTGATAGGCCTTTCACAGCGCTGTGATATTAGTATTGCGGGCGATGAAAGAGGGCAAAATACGTATCAATGGTTCTGGATTATGATTGAAAATCTAGATCTTTCACGGTGTACGGATGATAATTTTAATGCAGATTATGTGCATCAGCAGGTAGATATTTGGCTTTCGAGACAGTTTCGTAGGGACGGAAAAGGGTCTCCATTTCCACTCAGAAGGGCTAAAACAGACCAGAGAAAAGTCGAAATTTGGTTTCAAATGAACGGGTATTTGAACGAGAATTTTATGTGAATTTATTCGGTTGTGAAAAGAAAGGGGAATTATATTTATGAAGAGAACTGTGGGAAGACCAAAGAAAATCGACGATGAAAAGAGGATCTATAGAATGTCATTTAGGTGCACAAAAGAGGAAAAGGAAAGGCTTGAAGAACTATCACAAAAGCTTGGAGTAAGTCAGGCAGATGCAATCAGAACTTTGGTTCTTGAAGCCAATAATATCGTAGTTGGAAAAGGATAAAAATCCTAACAAAATTCATTACATTTTTCATTACAAAACCTTCGAAAAAAAGTTTATGTCGGCGGAAAATCGAAAAATAGCATCAATAAAGCGCCGACACAAACTCAAAAAAGTGTAATTTTGTAATGTTTTGTAATGAAAATGTAATGCCGCAAACCCGCATAAACACTGGGTTTCAGCGATTTCATTACAAAATTACATTTTTTTTTAAGTTTGTATATATATTAAAAAATACACTAATATAGAACTAATAGTGAAAAATTTTGTAATTTGTGATGAGCGTGTATTTTTCGGTGATTTTTATGAAAAAGGAGGGTATGAAAATGACATGAGAAAATTTGTGAAAGTGAAAACGGTAGCGAAAGAATTTAAGGATCATGATTCTAAAATTCCAGTGATTGCCGTGTATCCTTCTTATTCTATCTCTGGTCAAGATCTGATGAAGAAAGGAGGAAAGTTCTACGCTGTTTATGATTATGAAAAAGGAATGTGGACGCAGGATGAATCCAGAGTGTCTGTTCTAATAGATTCAGAAATAAGTAACTATATTTCTAAGAACTACCAAAAGGACGGATATGGCTTTTATCGTGATAAGAACGGAACAGTGATACATCCTGAATTCCTTGATGACAGCTCTACTAACCGATTAAAAGAATTTAATGTCTGGTTTTCTAATTTGTCTCCAAATCACAATTATATTCAGCTAGATACTGAGATTACATTCTTAAGTGATAAAGTAACTCCCGAGATGTATAGAAGCAAACGACTTAAGTACGACATTAAGGAAGGAGACACTTCGGCGTATGATACCCTTATCGGAAGATTATATTCTGAAGAGGATAGACAAAAGATAGAATGGTGCATCGGAAGTATCTTAAAAGGCGATTCGAAAAAAATAGAAAAGCTTCTTGTCTTTTATGGTAAACCTGGATCCGGTAAATCAACTATTCTGGATTTAATAAAGGACCTACTTAAATGCTGCGATAAAGATTCATGGTACTTTGAGCCGTTTGTAGCAAGTGAACTAGTTAGTAAGGCTCATCAGTTTTCTACTGCAGCTTTTAAGGATAACCCTCTTGTAGCTATTCAGGACGATGGCTCTCTTGAAAAAATCGAAACGCCGGTCATCAATGAAATCGTGTCACATAAAGAAGTCGTGATAAACGAGAAGGGCAAGCAGCAATACACAATACATTCTAACACCTTTCTTATTCTTGCTACTAATGACCCTGTCGATATACATGATACGAAACTTGGAATCACTAGAAGGCTTCTTGATGTGTATCCTACTGGCAACAAGTTCCCTGTCGAAGAGTATGACAGTTTACGTTCAAGGCTAAGCTTTGAAATACCGGCGATAGCATACAAATGTCTCAAAGTTTATGAAAGCCTTGGAGCACGCTACTACGAATATTATATTCCTGCTACTATGATCTTTAAGACTAACTATCTTCAAAACTTTTTGTTCGATAATCTTGAAACGTATCAAAAAAGAGCGTTTATAACAAGAAACGAGCTTTATGAGGATTATAAGCAGTATTGTGATGACAGCGGTCTTGGATTTCCTCCTAAAAGAATTTCGTTTGGTGAACAGATAAAGGATTACTTTGAAGAGTACTATCCTCTTAAGTGGGTAGGCAATGGCTCTATGAGACATGTCTTTGTCGGACTTAAGACAAATAAGATCATCGGCGCTGAGGAGAAGCTTTCTGAGACTAAAGATGATTCCTGGTTAAAGCTCGATTGTACTGCATCGCGGTTTGATATGGAATTTGCAGATTGTCCAGCGCAGTATGCAAAAGAAGATGGCAGTCCTAAGCTTCGGTGGTCTGATGTTAAGACAACCTTAGCCGAAATAGACACAAGTAAACTCCATTGGTTAAAATTACCAGAAACAATAATAAAGGTGGATTTCGATAAGAAGGACAAAGATGGCAATAAGAGTCTTGAAGAAAACATTAAAGCAGCTAGTAGTTTTCCAAAGACCTATGCCGAAGTATCTAAGTCTGGATGCGGAATTCACCTTTATTATATTTACGATGGAGACGTAGCAGAGCTGTCGAGAGTTTATGATGAGAACATTGAGGTGAAAGTATCTACCGGCAACAATTCTCATAGACGCATTTTCACTAAGTGTAATAACCTCCCGATAGCTACAATCAGTTGTGGACTTCCATTGAAAGGAGGGAAGCCTTTGATAGACGAAAATATAGCTATCACAGAAAAGGGACTTAGAACAACAATTCTTAAGTGCCTTGCTAAGGAGGTGCATGGCGACACAAGATCAAACATAGACTGGATTTATAAGATTCTTAATGACGCTTATGAATCTGGAATTATATTTGATGTGTCAGACATGAGAAATGATGTTCTGGAGTTTGCCATGAACTCTACGAATCAAAGTCAATACTGCGTCAACAAGGTTGGTGAAATGCATTTTAAGTCAGAGACATCTGGCGAGTACGTTAGTGATGGATACGACGATTCGCCCATTATATTCTTTGACTTTGAGGTGTTTCCGAATCTGGTTCTTCTTTGTTGGAAATATGCAGGTGAAAATGAAGCGGTTCATAGGGTGTTTAATCCTACGCCTCAAGATATCGGAACTATATTTGGAATCGGACTGGACAAAAAGCCAAAAGCTATAGGGTTCAATAACAAGGAATATGACAATCATATTGCCTATGCCATTTGGATGGGCAAAACAACCTATGAAGTCTTTATGCTGTCTCAGGCAATAATAAACAACGATAAATCTGCCAAGTATCGAGAAGCAAAGAATCTTTCTTATACGGACATCTTCGATTACTCACCTGAAAAGATCTCACTTAAGAAATGGGAGATTCGACTTAAGATCCATCATCAGGAATTGGGTCTTAAATGGGATGAACCAGTGGATCCTAAGTGGTGGGATCTTGTAGCAGAGTACTGTTGCAATGATGTGATTGCAACTGAAGCGGTGTTTAATGCCACTAAATCATATTTTAAGGGCAGGCTTATCCTTTGTGATCTTGCCAACATAATTATGGGTCCTGGCAGCACACCGAACGATTCTACTAACGACCTTACAACGAAGCTTATTGTAGGAAACGAGAAGAACCCACAGCGGTATTTTGTTTACCCGGATCTTTCGAAAGAGTTTCCAGGCTATGAATACAACGCTGCAGGTATTGACAAGAGCCGTTATATTTCACCAGACGTTATTATCAGCGGAAAATCGATCTATAAAGGATACGATCCTGGAGAAGGTGGATTTGTATGGGCACAGCATGGAGCTCATGGAATGACGGAAAGCTGGGACAGTTCATCGCACCATCCTTCATCGTTAAATGCTGAGAATGGATTTGGCAAGTTCACATCAAACTTCAAGATGCTCCTTGAACTCAGACTTATGGTGAAACATAAGGAATACGATAAGCTCAGACAACTCTATAATGGGGCTTTGGCTAAATATCTGGAATCAGATGAAGACGCCAAGGCTCTTTCTTTTGCACTTAAGATCGCTATCAATTCTGTATATGGTTTGACTGCAGCCAGATTCCCAAATAGACTTAGAGATCCTAGAAACGTTGATAACTGGGTTGCCAAGCGTGGAGCTTTGTTTATGATCGATCTTATGCTGAACGTACGAGCTATGGGCTACAAGGTGATCCATTGTAAGACAGACAGTATTAAGATCGTAAATCCCGATGACAAAGTTAGAAATTATATTCGTGACTTCGGAAAGCAGTATGGATATACGTTTGAGCTTGAGCATCGGTTTGACAGGATATGCCTTGTAAATGACGCTGTATACATTTGCAAATACGCCGATGATGACTGTAATGATCCCGACGAAAGAGGCAAATGGGATGCAACTGGCAAACAGTTTCAGGTTCCGTATGTATTCAAAACTCTGTTCTCTCACGAGCAAATAGAGTTCGATGACATGTGTGAAATGCGTAGCTCATCCACAGCATTATATTTAGACCTTAATGAGAATCTTCCAGAAGGCGAGCATGACTACCAGTTTGTTGGAAAGACTGGCCTGTTCTGTCCTATAAAGCCTGGATGCGGCGGTGGAAGACTTCTTAGAGAGAAGAATGGAAAATACTCGTCTGCTGAAAGCGCAAAGGATTATAGATGGCTTGAGGCTGAAATAGTTGAACATCTTAACAAACAGGACGACATCGACAAGAGCTATTATATTTCTCAAGTTGATAAGGCCGTGGAGACAATAAGTAAGTTCTGTGACTTCGAGCAGTTTGTCTCGGATTCGCCATTTACCAATTTTGAAGATTTTATGAATGTACCAGAAGGAATCGATGAAGAGATTCCGTGGGATTAAGAAAGGAGAATTATATTATGGCAAGAGTTTTTGATCTGGATCTTAGTGGTGTACGTGTAGTCAATCGTGATTTTGAAGGAGCTATGTATGGCCCTGATCAGAGGCAGTTCAAGGTAATTATCGAAGACCAGGATGTACTCCAGAATCTGTTAAAAGATGGAGCACCTGTTTGGTGTCCTGAAAAGCGAAATCCGGATGATCCAACTATCGGGTATCTTACTGTAAAGGTCAGCTACAGATTTGGCTCCCCTAAAATTGCGTTACTTACGCATGAGGGCAACGCTTTCGTATTCGACGAGAAGAATGTTCACGAGCTCGATAAGGCGTGGATTAAAGATGTCGAGATGCATATTCACGGAAGCACTTGGGAAAGACCGAATGGTCAGAAAGGCGTTTCAGCGTATTTGGATACTTTTGTTGGACATCTGATCTCTAAAGAGGAGCGCGATGAAATCATGGAAGAAGGAACTTTCAACAACGATCCGGTGAGAAATAAGTATAAAAACATCTTTGGTTAATAACTTAGCATTTTAATATGGCAAAAACAGGGGGAGTTTTTACAACTCCTCCTTTTGTTTGAGGAAAGGTGGCAACAAACATGAGCGAACTATATCATTACGGAGTTGGGCATCTAAATGGAGGACATTCTGGCAGGTATCCATGGGGCTCTGGAGAAAAGGGTAACAATCCTCACAATTTGGCAGCAATTATATTTGAAAAAGCAAAGGCCAAAGAGCCCGGCATAACTAGGGACGTTAAGAAAGCGGCTAGATTTGCCAATTCTAAGATGTATGGTTTGGAACATAGATTAAAGACGAAGCAGTCAATAGAGAGAAAAATAAAAACCGACTCTTTAGAAAAAGCTATAACCAATAAAGACGCCGCAGATAGTATAAAAGACGCTGTCAGATATACCACCATTTCGAACGATTCTAATTTTGTGAAAGGCTACGAGATATTCAAAAGCGTTCTCGAAGAAGCAGGGTATTCCGAAGTTAGATGTAAGAACTACTTTGAATTATATCGAGAAGGCCAGGTGAAGCATAAGTCTGTGCAAAGTGTTTTTAAGGATAAAGATGGATACTCGTTCGAGGTACAATTTCAGACTCCTGCTAGTCAACGAGCAAAGGATTTAAAGATTCCAATTTACGAGGAACGTCGTAAGCCAGGACTTACAAGAGAACGACAAATAGAACTTGAAAGACAAATGGAAGAACTGGCTGAGCAGGTTCCTTATCCTGTAAACATAAAAAGAATCAAATCACACTAAGAAAGGTGGTGAAAATATGTGGAATTATATTCTCATCAGCTTAAAGCAGTAGAGAAACTTAAGAATGGATCGATACTTTGTGGTGATGTTGGCACTGGAAAATCCAGAACTTCCCTTGCCTACTTCTTTTTGAAAGTTATAGAAGGAAAGCTTGAGATAAATGGCGAAGGCGAATTTGATTATCCGAAGCACCCTATGGATCTGTATGTGATAACTACCGCTAAGAAACGTGATTCTCTTGATTGGCAGAAAGAGTGTCTACCGTTTTTCATTGGATGTGACAGAGAGTCCAGTATATGTGGAATTAAGCTTACTGTTGATTCATGGAACAACATTGGCAAATACAAAACAGTGTCATGTGCGTTCTTTATATTTGACGAACAGCGGGTTACTGGGTCTGGCCCGTGGGTGAAAGCGTTTTATTCAATAACTAGAAAGAACCAATGGATCCTTCTTAGTGCAACACCGGGTGACAAATGGTGCGATTATATTCCAGTGTTTGTTGCTAATGGGTTCTATAAGAATAAATCTGAGTTTAATGCTATGCACTGCACTTTTGCTCCTTATCTTAATTATCCGAAAATTACTGGATATAGAAACGAGCGTATTTTGATGAAGCATAGAAGAGATATTACCGTCCGTATGAAATTCATAAAGCCAGCAGAGCAGCATCATCATTATGTCGGAGTTCAGTATGACAGCAAATTATATTTGAGAATCTTTAAGGACCGATGGAACATTTATGACAATGAGCCCATAGAAGAAACTGGTAAGCTTTGCTATCTCTTAAGAAAGGTAGTGAACTCAGATCCAAGCAGAATCGAAGCGGTTAGAAAGATCCTGTGTGAAAAAGACAAGGTAATTATATTCTACAACTTTGTCTTCGAACTTGAAATGCTTAGAGAACTTCTGAAAGACATGGGCATTCCTTTCACTGAATGGAATGGTCAGAAGCATGAAGAGATTCTAAGTGGCGATCGTTGGGCTTATCTTGTTCAGTACACTTCTGGAGCTGAAGGATGGAACTGCATAACGACAGACACAATTATATTCTTCTCCCAGAATTACAGCTATAGAGTTAGCGTGCAGGCTGCTGGTAGGATTGACCGTATGAACACGCCTTTTAAAGATCTTCATTATTATCACCTCAAGTCGACGGCTCCTATTGACTCCGCAATAGCACAGGCATTACGTGATAAGAAGTCATTTAACGAACAAGAGTTTTTGTACATACATTAACTCAAAAAATACAACGCCTTAAATAGGAAGAAATAGAATGTCGCATTTTTTACTATTTCTTTTAGCTTTTGGGAGGTTTATATGAGTGAAAGTGATTTCCAGAAGGATCTAAAGAAAGAGGTTAAAGAACGATTTCCTGGATGCATCATTTATAAAACTGATCCAAGACAAATTCAAGGAAGTCCAGATTTACTTGTCCTATACAAAGACAAGTGGGCTTCTCTTGAAGTGAAGGCGTACAAAAAAGCTAAGCATAGACCCAATCAGGATTTACGAGTGGAGCGGATGAACGAAATGTCATTCGCTTCTTTTATTTATCCTGAAAACAAGGAGGAAGTTCTGAATGGAATGGAAGAACTATTCACATCTTAAAAACACGCATGCTTTTTGTGGAGCCTCAAAGTACTCTTGGAGAAACTACGACATTGAAAAGTTGCTTCAGGCAAAAGAGAACAGCTACGCAGCAACTATTGGAACGAAGCTTCATGAGTATGCCGCTGATAACATCAGAGATAAATTCAAGATTGTTAAAGGTGACAAGCGTGGAGTCTTAAGGTATTTGACTGTCGAGAACAAGATACCAGCAAATGCCGTTGACATTGATAGGTTGTTCCCAAATCTCATGACCTATGTGAATGACATGATTGGATTTCGAATGGATCCTGAAATTGTATTATATTATTCACCAGATTTCTACGGAACTACCGATGCCATATCTTGGTCCAATGACATCCTTCGAATTGCTGATCTAAAAACAGGAACAACTCCTGCTTCTTTTATACAGCTTGAAAACTACGCTGCTTTCTTTTGTCTCGATTACAAGATTAAACCGTCTCAGATTAAGAAGCTCGAATTCAGAATCTATCAGAACAACGAGATTCTTTATGCTGAGCCTGATCCGTCAATTATATTTCCAATTATTGATCTTATTGTCAACTTTAATAAGGCACTTATGGACTTTGAAGGGAGGTAAATTCTTATGGGGTTACTTGACATCCAGCAACTCAACGACATTATATTTGGGAACTTTTTAGCCCATTATGGTGTCGGATGGGATGAGAATCCTCCTGGCATTGGATCTGGAAGGTATCCACATGGATCTGGTGAAAATCCAGGTCAGCATGACTTGTCGCTTGCTAAGAAAGTAAGCGATATGAAAAAGAAGGGGATATCAGCAACTAACATTGCAAAAGGTCTTGGATACAAATCGACTGGTGAACTCAGAGCTGCTATCGCAATAGATAAAACTAATCGTATGAAAGATTTGCACGAGAAAGTTCCAATGCTTAAGAAAGATGGGCTTTCTACGAGACAGATAGCAGCTATGCTTGGCACTTCTGAATCAACAGTCAGGAACTATTTGAATCCTAATCATACAGAAAAGGCAGATAAGCTTACAATCACTGCTGACATTTTAAGAGATCAACTTAAAGAGAAGCATTATATTGATGTTGGTCCTGGTGTTGAGATCGGAAACGATATTGGCAATCAGGTAAGACTTAACACTGCTATAGAAATACTTAAAAAAGAAGGCTATAAAGAATATTTGGTTAAAGTTCCTCAATTAGGCAATCCTGGTAAGTTTACAACTGTAAAAGTTCTTGGGGAACCGGACACAAATAGAAAAGCTCTTACTGATGATCCTACTCTTATTAAGACTATTGAGGACTATCGAGTCAGCAATGACGGCAGTAATAAGCAAACGCCTCTTGGAATGATGAAGCCAAAGTCCATCGATTCTAGTCGAGTCTATATTAATTACACTCAACCTGACGGATCTGGTGGCGCTGAAAAAGATGGGCTTATTGAACTAAGACGAGGCGTTGAAGACATATCTTTGGGCAGATCTATGTACTCCCAGGTTCGAATAGCAGTTGATGATACTCATTATATGAAAGGAATGGCATTATATTCTGATAACATTCCTGATGGTTATGACATCATTTATAACACTAATAAAAAAGTAGGCACTGATAAATATTCCGTTTATAAGCCGATGCAAACCGTGGACGGAAAAGAAGGAAGCCCTATAAATTGGGATAATCCGTTTGGTGCAACTATAAAGAAAGATGTTGGCCAATCATATTGTCTTGATAAAAACGGAAAAGAAACCGATCAACTTAGAGTTATAAATAAAGTTAATGACCAAGGCGATTGGGGTGACTGGAAGAAGCAAATTTCTGCCCAGGTTCTTGGAAAACAACCGCAGCCTCTTATAAAAAGACAACTTGAACTCACCTATCAGGATAAGAGAACCGAATTTGATGAAATTATGGCTCTTAATAATCCTACGATTAAGAGAAAACTTCTTGAGGAATATGCAAGTGACTGTGACGCAATTGCCGTACATCTTAAAGCAAAAGCTTTTCCAGGACAGGCATCCTATGCCATTATTCCGATTACATCTCTTGAAGGTGGAACAGAGGAATACAAGAAAAAATATGGAGTCGACGGAGAAATATATGCTCCAAGATATGATCATGGAAGCACAGTAGCTCTATTTAGATATCCACATGCAGGAACATTTGAGACACCAATATTAAGAGTAAATAACAAAAACAAGGAAGCTCTTAGCGTAATGAAGAATGCACCAGATGCTGTTGGAATAAATAGCAAAATTGCTGAGAGACTCAGTGGTGCAGACTTTGATGGTGATACTGTTACTATTATCCCAACCACTCATACAAATATTCTTAGTACTCCGGCTTTAAAAGGCCTTGTTGACTTTAATCCTAAGGATTATAAACTTGCAGATCCTAACGCAAAGGGTATAACAGCCCAAGGAAAGCAGATTGAGATGGGCAAGACAACAAATCTTATCGCTGATATGCAATACAGAGGAGCAACAGAGGAAGAGATTTGTAGAGCTGTTAAACATTCCATGGTGGTTATAGACTCATATAAACATCATCTCGATTATAAGAAGAGCGAAGCCGATAACAGAATCCTTGAACTTAAGAGGAAATATCAGAAGGGCGGAGCTTCTACTCTTATAACTAGAGCTGGTAGTCCAAAATATGTTCCACAGACAAAACTTGCGAGTATCATTGGACCTGACGGTAAGAAACATTATGGCATTGATCCAGAAACTGGTGAAATTATATCCATAGTAGATACAAACGCAACGACATGGAAGAAGGGCAATCCTAAGAAAGGAGAGCCTGAATGGATACAGGTTCAAAGGCAGACTAAATCTACTAAGATGGCAGAAGCTAAGACACCTGAAGATGTATACAATCTTATGTCGTCTAGAGACAATCCACATCCTGCCGAACTTGCCTACGCTAATTTTGCTATCAGGATGAAGGAACTTGCTAATGAAGCTCGTAAAGCGCAAGTAAATACTCCTAAGCTTAAAAGAGATCCACAGGCGGCAAAAGAGTATGAATCTGAGGTTAAGTCACTTGGTGCTCGCCTTGCTATAGCTCTTAAGCATGCTCCTGTCGAACGCCAGGCACAGATAATTGGAAATGCCGAGTACAAGATGAGAATCGAGGCTAACCCTGATCTTGACGATGAACATAAAAAGCGTCTTAGGGGTCAGTGTCTTAACGGAGCAAGAACTGCCTTGGGAGGAAAGAAACAGCGAATAAACATTACAGACAGAGAATGGGAAGCTATTCAGAAAGGTGCTATTTCAGATACAATGCTAATGAATATTCTTAATAACACAGATATAGATGCTGTTAAGAAACGAGCTACTCCAAAAGCTAATAAGGAACTTGCTGACTCAAAGAAAGCATTGGCTAAGAGTTGGGCGGCATTAGGATACAACATTAGTGAGATAGCAGATCGTCTTGGTGTTTCCACATCAACTGTTTCAAGGATCATTAATGAGTAATATTAGAATTATATTTGAAATTGGAAAGGGGGTTTTGTCGTGGCTCAGATAAGACAGTTTGCTTTGACCACCTCCGATAATCCTAACAATCCAATAACACATTTTGACGAGTGGTATGCCTTTGATCATGATGAGAAGGGCTATAATACCTGCGGATATTTAGCTTTGATTGCGTGTACAAGTACTCAGCAATCTGATGACTCTTATGATAGGGCGGCTGAAGAGGCCATTGATATTATTGTGAAGCGGAATATTATTGGAATTGTTACCGGTGGCAAAGTCAACTACATAAAAGTAACTGCCTAGGCTTAATCACAATTGTATTTTGGAATTAATAGGACATAGGGATCAAAAAATACATGGGACCGTGGTTGCTGTTGTGGGGGAGGGGTGCCTCGTATTTGTACCCCCTTGCGCGGACGCAGGACTTAGTTGCTGAAGTTTTTATAGCTCCATTGTTACTTCAAACACTGTCTATAATTTAATTAATAGGCAGTACTTTTTACTTCTTAAGAAAGAACAAAGAAAGAATGTGACTAATAAGGGAAGGGCATTAGCGGTTTTATAGCCCAGGGATCCAGCTATTATTTAAAACTACGGGGGCCTAGTTACTTCTATCTTAATCCGGAGTATGATTAAAAACTTTAATCCCCCGTCTTTAATCTGTGGTCATAGTTTTATTATGTTGTTTATCTTTAAAACTTAAAGTCTTGCTATTTTACCTTTAACAACAGGATAGCTTCCTCTCTATACATATCGGATAGTGAAAATTAGACTGCATACTTTAGCATTTAGTGGCTATTTTAGAAAATAGTTTTATGTTTTTAATGGGCGTCTATTTGAAAATGTTGTTTGCTTTAGATGCTTCGTTTTCTGACGCTTTTTAAAGCTAGAACTTTGTGACACAAAACTGAGTATAGCATTAAACAAGTTTGATTGATAATAAAAAGTTTCTTTATCTGAACATTTAACAGTATTAAAAGCTAACAGGATCCTGATGCTTTATTGGGGGATCCATATATCTGTAATTAATTCCCCGTCTTTTAATAAATGCCATGTCGTTTCTGATACTGATCTTTTTGTTAAGAAGATAATTTTGCTATCATGCTGTAACGTTTAGCTTTCATTGAATCGAGGCTTTTACTAAACGTAAGCAAAAAAATAAAAAGATGCCAAAAAATACTAAAAACGAGCATAGATATTCAAGCTAACCGTTGTCTCCTAACGAGGTAATGACCACTACAGTCTATTTATGACAATGTAAGTTTTTAAAAATCTTTATGTTTCTTACACATCTATGTTCTTTGTGTGCGTGTTATGTATGCGCGTACATGCATAGCACATGTTGCGTGAGAAATAGTTGAAACACATGGGGGAGGGGGTACAAAAAACAGGTCCCCCTCCTTACAT
>JAEIGA010000279.1_pt1 | contig 73239 bp, 107 predicted proteins | sample 9270691 | NCBI WGS metagenome assembly JAEIGA01 (sample SAMN17057246, study PRJNA624740) | gut metagenome | biome: biome; isolation source: fecal sample | host: Bos grunniens | place: China: Xizang | collected 2019 | reverse complement strand
TTTAATTCTCTTTCAAGTCCACGTTTTGCGTATTCAGATGGAACTTGACGTTTTCGCTCACTTGATCTAAGTGCGCTAAACTCATTGTTTGGCTTGATCGCTTTTAGGCCAAGAACGGTAGTCTTGCCAGTTTTCTTTCCACGAGCAGGCAAACGAGACGCTTGAGCATTTTCCGTCTGTCTTTTTTCCCTTTCCATTTGTTCTGAATAATATTTTCCGGAACGAACACCTTTTACGCCTCTCTCTACTTCTGACGTTTTAGGTGTAAATGAATTTATTTCTTTTTCCTTAGCTTTTTCCTTCTTTAACTGCTTATCCTTATCAGTTGTAGACGATTGATTTTTTAAGTTATTCAACATGCCACGAAGATTAGGCTTTAAGTCAGTCTCTTTAACCTTCATGACTTTACCGACCTTACCATTAATCATCCTTGTAACAATGAGTTCTGACTTCTTGGCCAAAACGTCAAGGCATTTTTTAATAAGGTTATCGAAGTTAGTTTCTTTAACGAGCTTTCCTGCACTATTTGTCGCAAGATAAAAAATGTTACTACGGTCATCAAGGAACTTAATATAGTTGTTGACCTCTTTTTCAACTAAACGCTTTAATGCTGCATTTTTCATGGCAATTCCTTATTGTTTCTAGCGGTGGCAATGAATACCATTGCATAGTTACGAGTTTCTTCAAGTTTTTGATTCAGCACACGGGCAAGATCAGACGGGGATTTGATCATTTTTAAACCGATTTTTCCACCGATCCATCCGGCAATAAAAGGAGTAACAAGAGATATATTTAAAAATGATTCTCCTCCCGCTCCGAGTTCACCTAAAGCAGCCCCCTTAACAAAAGTTCTAGCAACATTTTCAAGTCTATTAGCCTTTGATGCATAATAAGCGCCGCGTCCCGCAGCATAAAGCAGTCCGGCAATAACAAAAGCGGCCTTTGGTGCATTAAGGACAGCAAACGCCCGTGAGATTTGCTTTTCAATCTGCTTATTTGCCTTTAAATATTCATTATAAAGAGGTTTTGTGTTTTCAGTTAATCCGACATTCATAACGACCTTATTGACGCTATTTTGAATGGTAATTTGCTTATCACGAACGCGCTTGATGACCTCTTTATACGATGACAGCTCATTCTTAACACTGGGAAGAAAGAAATCAGGGTTTGGAAGCAAAAAATCATTCCTGCGTTTACGCATAGTAATCTCCTTTAAATAAGAACAGATCCAATGCCGCCGCCAAGACGTTCAGGCTCATGAAATGATTTAAGGATTTCAAATGAGGTGAAATCGAAACTGACATCTTCAGTTAAGAAATCAGCGTCAGCGTCCAACTGTGCAATATTACCGGAATTAATTCGGCAGTTGTAAAGCACAACCGTTTGAGTACCGACACTTGTTGCAGGATCGTTGTTTGTAACCTGTAAAGTGAAATAAGGAATACGACCAGTTGCCATGTACTGACGAACCATTTGTTTAAATTCTGGTGTACCGTAAACAATCGTCATAGAACCAGTAAGCTGTACACCGGTCGTTTTCTTTTGGACAAGACGAGTCCCAACAACCTTGAAGTCAGCAGAGTCAAGACTGTAGTCAATTTTTAAATTCTTCAAACCAAACAGCTCAATTTGCTGTCCATTGATTGAACAAATAGCCCGTCCTTCCTTACCATTCAACGCATCGCGTTCGAGTAAAAATGCCATATCAGCCTCCTCTCCTCTTTAATCTTGTCAATTCACTTTTAATTGCTTTCATTATCCTTGCGCCCTCAACCTTGAGCAACTTATAGTTGTCTGTCTCAATGGACTTTGCGCGAATGATGTTTTCAAAAAATTTCTCGTTTGTTCTGAACACCCCATACGGGAGTTTGCAATATAGCTTGCGGATCTTTTCAATAGCAGGGTCGGTTTGCACAGCCCTCAAACGAGAAAAAGCAGAAACCGCTCTGTTATAATCATCAAGTTTACGCGCGAGTTTGGGGTTAAATGCCTTAGGCAAGCGAAATGAATAGGCTTTGACGCGCTTATGTTCGTCATCAATATCATCGTGAAGATTATCAATAACGCTAATAAGCTTGTCGAGTTCATAGTTCCTGAACTGAGACATCTCGCGCCATGACTCACGTGCTTTTTCTCTTATGCTTGCAAAAGGCATTTCTTCACCATTACGAAATCGTTACGCTCATGTAGATCTTTTCAATCGCATCGACAGGCTGAATGTAACACTCGATTACAACGGCGTCAGATTCTTCACCCGGTGAAACCGTAACATCATCCGCGTTGACGTTCTGCATCGCGCCCTGACCTTCATACTGCGTGAGCAGAGAGATGATTTCAGCTTTGAGGAAATCTCGGCCAACCTCATTGTTATCAGTCTGACCAATGTAATACAGTGAGTATGTTTTATAAATACTGTTTGCAAAGTCGAACAGGACACGGATAACACGGTTTTTACGGAACTGTTTACCCTTTGTAACAGAGAATCCAGTAAATGTATTAATGTCCTGCAACACCTGAACTTTCTCAAACTGCTGAATAAGAACAAACTGTCCTCCCTGTAGCGCAGTTTTCTGTTGTTCAGTAGTAAGCAACGGGGATATGGCAACGGCATCGGGGTGAGATGCATACGTAAGGGCTTGAGAAACAGATGCGCCAGCACTTGCACCAGCAACCCAGCAAAGAGTTTCCTCTGTGGTAAACGTTGAACCAGAAAGAGGAACAATGACTTGCGGATAAACAGAAATGACGCATTCGCTGTCAGCGCTTGTGTAGTCAGAGACAACAAGCTGACACTTTTTACCTTCGTCATTTGTGAGACGTTTTACGTAATTCGAAAAAGTCTGTTTAAGGGTTGCGTCACTGCCGGAGAAAACAAGAATATTCCATGTAAGCAATTCCGCAGCATTCATGAAGTTCGTATATGCAGTTGAAGCCATCGTTGTTCCGTTTGACCCGCCTGTCAAAGGAATACCGGCAGTGGCAAAAGCATTTCCCGTTTTCGTTGTAAATTCCAACCATTCATTGTTATGCAACCCACTCAAAGCGACACTTGCTGCGTTAGCTTCAAGAATCTGCTCATCAACGACTTCACCGTCAAGCAAGGTTTGTACATAAAACTTGACGTGTGACGAATCATTGTCCGGATCTGCATTGACAACAACTGAAAGATCATTTCCACGAACACCGAAGTATTTCGCTGTAGCGGCTAATGTGTTTGTTGTATCACTCGTTTCTGTTCCTGTTGCTTTTACAGCATCAGTTGTTTTCATACCCCAGATATATACCTTCGATGCACCAGATGTTCTGTTTGTTCCAAGCAATAACTGCTGAAACCAACGAAGATGTTCACTGGTCTGATCATAACCAAGTTTATCAAAGCATTCAGCCGGGTCTGTAATTTCAATAACTTCTTCAACCGGCCCCCAGTCTAAAACTTTTGGAATACAGACAACACCACGTTCACCCATCGAGACGAGCGTAGCGGCCTTCGAGTAAAAGTTAATGTAAACGCCGGGAAGCACCTTATTTTGAATTGTCCAAGTTCCACCTGCCATGTTCACTTCTCCACTTTAAAAGCATTTGATTTCAAAAAGCCAGAAATAGCGTCCTCTGCCTCTTTCACAGTATAATACTTGTCAAGCAGAATCGCACGCAAAATATCCTTATGCAAACCGAATTTAGCCAGTTTCTTTGAGTTCACTAAAAGATCTCTGTCATACTTCACTTCCTCTGCATTGCTAACAGGTTGTTCAGCAACCGGCTTTGTCTCTTTTTTACTCATGGTTTTACTGCTCCTTTAGGCGGAATTGGCCACCCATTGTTTTTAAGAAATACGAAAAGATCCTCAATAACTTCCATCTTACTGTACGTAACGTCACTGGATTCAGATGTACGGATACGAAGGGTGGTAGAGTATTTCATGGCATTCATTTCCATACTCCATGAACGGTCATAAACATGTAATTTTACGTCCGTTTCATAAATTGGCAAATATGTTAGATTCGCGTCGAGCTGGTTGGCTATGCCTGAATAAATATCCCAAAGTCGGGTTATGTTTTGTTGCACCATATACCAGATATCGATACTGTACGTAAGCAATGTTCGATAAACGCTGTGCATACGTTGAATTTCAACCGGGGCCCGATGGACAATAAACCACGCAGGAATCTCTGTTCCCTGTTGATTCGGGTTGTCATAAATATGTGCATCCTTGTCAATGCTGCGAATCACTGACGCAAAACTTGAATGAATGAGCTGTGGCGTAATCTCGATTGACATCGCTACTTCTCCCAGGTTCGCTTGTTCCTTTTATCGCCGGGCCTTTTAGATTTTTGCGATTTAACCTTAAATGAATCATCATACGAATCACCACGGCGAACCTTTTTGATTTTTTCAACGTTTTGATTTGAACCAAACATAAATGCCTTTAAATTTGAGTCCAGCTTGCTCTACACGTGTGTTTTACGGTTTAGCGTACCAAAACACGCATGACTGCGTTTTGATGCGTTACAGAGCAAATGTGGATGGTTATTTTGCCTTCAACACCTCTTGTAAAAGATCCTCAGTCAATTTTTTGAATGTTTCATCAAACGCCTTTAGTGCAGGCCCAACCATATCTCTACCCTCAACATACCTTGTCTTTGTGCCAACAACAAGACCAAACATGGGCAGATTGTGGTTTGTTTCATAAGAAATAGTGCCCATTGCGTCAATGTAAAGCCACGGCACGAAGTGCTTATGCATCACGTGTCCGTTCTGAACAAAGCTGGCGTATGATGTGTCGTTATAAAGGTAAACAGCACCAAACAAATTCTGCTTTGAGCCTGAGTTTTCCTTTACGTAGCGCCATGACCAATGTGCTGCGAGTTCACCTGTTATAACATTGAACCCTCGGCGTTTGCCATCGTTAGGGTGAGGGCTGGCCTGACGAGCGGCAAGCACAGCCACATCTGCGGCGTCACTAATGTTTTGCTCAATACCTGCAATAATTTGCTCTCTCATCTTAGGTACTGAGTCCATTAGCTTTCGCAACTTTTCACCCAATTCTTTAAAACTATTCCGTTTCACATTGCACTCCTGACATGAATCAATAGATGCAATCAGTTACCACCGCCAATAATCCGTTCATCAACTAGAGCAATTTGCATATGCTCAAGATTTGGGAATCCATTACCAATCGGTTCAACGTAAGTATTTGCCGGGCCTGCGATGTAGCGTTCAGGCGGATTGATATGCTTGCCAACATTAGCCCCACGATGAACAATAATCTCATCGCCACCCTGAATATCGACACCGAGTTCACAGCAAAGCGTGTTAGATTTGCTTACGGTAGCGGCTGTCTCATTCAGGTTTGGTGAGTTTGTAGCGTTTTGATATGCACGGCAAGGGATACCCTCAAGCACCTTAACTCGATCCTGCTTTGTAATGCCGTTTTCAACAGTTTTTGTTACGCGATAACTGTCAAACTGGTCGGTATAAAAGCCGTATAGAGGATAGTATGACATGTTATTCTCCTATAATTTGTTCAAATACCGCGTTGACCTGTTTACGAATGTTACGGGTTGTGGTTGTTCCTTCAATGTTACGGCTGCGAGCAAAGATATCCATCTGCTGACGCAATAACTCATCAGTCTTTGCCTTCATCGTTTCCAGTTTATAACTTTCAACAGTAGCTATGTTTGATAGAGTATTTATGCGTTCTTTTGCTCTCTGAATCTTAGATTTAAGCTCAAGTTCTTCTTTTATTGTCTGACTGTAGTCGTTTTTCAGTGATTCATAACTTGCATTCAGTTTTAAAAACTTTTCAGCGTACCTTGATTTTGTTGAATTGGCCAAAGACAGCTGCTTTTCGGATAAAGCAAGTCTATCACTTAAATCCTGGGCAACATCTCTAGCAGAAAATAAATCATTGCGATACCTATCGCGCTGGGCACTTATGTCTGAAATTTCTTTGTTGAGTTTGCTTATTTTTACGAAAACAATGGCAGATGCAACAAGAATAGATGAAACAGATATGAGAATTTTGCTTCGATTACGAACAGCAAATTCTTTTATCCTCGACGCGAGTTGCTTTATTTTACCAACCTTTTCCTCATCCGTATATCGTCTCATTTTAACCTCAAACTGCATTAGAAGGGCGCATTTGCGTGGAAACAAAATTACCAAATACACGTAACATTGCTATCAATGTTTCTTTTACACCAATGAGTAATACACCAAGAGCTCCACGCTTTGTTATTTCAAGATCAGTCATATCAGTGAAACTTCTTAGGTCTAACCCAAATAGCCTGTTAGAGAGTTCAAGGCCTTCTCTATCAAATGCAATAACGTTTGCCGCGTAAACAGAGACAACAGCATTGTTTACTGCGTTGCGTATTTTAAATAAAATTTCAGAAATCTTAATCAAGATCCTAATAATCTTTGCAATCATTGGGTGTTTGTTCGCGAAAAGCGTTAGCTTTTTAGCCAAAAAATCAACTTTTTTCACAAAAAAATCGGTTTGCAATGCACGCTGCGCAACAAAATTAACAGCCCGCTCTGGTATGCTCTTTATAGCCTTAATACCAACAACGCCAGCGAGCTTTTTTCCTGTAGAGGACCATGAGGTTTCTGTATCAGAATGTAAAAAAGAGTCATGCGTAAGCGCTAGCACTCGCTTTCTAGGAACAATAGTGGTTTCAATATCAGATCCTTTACGTTTAATTCTTTGGGTTGGTTCATTGATAGGCAAACCGACTTTTGCTCTAAATTTGGTTTTCAAAAGCGATTTAACATTTATTGCCTCATAAAGAATTTGTTTTACGATGTCACGAATTTGAGCACTTTTCATTGCTTTCGTGTACTCTGCCCCAGTCATCTTTGTTTTGTTTGGGTTTTGATATCTAAATTTATTTATGATTTCTTGACGTTTTCCTTCGTAATAGTAATACGGCTTGTTCTTTTGATATGCCTTCAACGCACTTTCAATGTCCTTATTATCCATTGCATCAATTTCATCCTGCCCCATAAACTCAACAGTACCTTTAAGGCTTTCAAGTCTTGAAAAGTCAAGTTCTCTTTTTTCTGCCTGTTTTACCTCAAGAACATACTTGGTTATGCCGAGAATGCTACCAGCCATAATAGCAGCAAGTAGCATTTCAAGAGCCTTGAATAATGAGGGGTAAGATGATTTGAACTTTTTGATCTTGTTAATCAAAGACTTAATTTTTTGTTTAGCGCCATCGAGTATGCCGTCGATGTGCATTTTTTTTTTACCAACGCACAGTCTTTCTTACCGGAAAATCTTTTGGCGTTTTCATTAAAAGCAGACTCGCTTTTCTTAAACCACCCAAATGCTTCCTTTAATGTTTTTGAAACTTCTGGTTGTTTTTGGACATCAGGGCCTATAGATTCAAAAACCGGTTGCACCTGTTTTCTTGCCCTAGCAATAGCTATCGCGCTTCCTGTGGCAAGAGCAGCAAGCATTATGCCGAGTGCTTTTGTGATGCGAGGATGGGAGCTGGTAAGCTGTTTTGCTTTTGAAAGCGCAGATTTCACCTTATCTTTTGCAATAGCAAGAACTCCATCTCTATAACACCGATCAAGGATTGCTCTTCGACGGATACTTGCATCAGTCAAAGCAAAACTATCAGAGTGACTATAAACATAGTGTTTCATGTTTATACCATCACCATATCTACGCGAGCAAAACGTTGCGCCGGGCAGACGAGCGTTCATCAATCGTATTGCACCAAGAAGTTTAGAACTATCTTTGATATTGTTTTGTGATTTATAGGAATCGAGAGCCTCTGCTATCCTCTTTAGTTTAATCTCGTTACTAACATCAGCAAGCTCTCGGACAGTTCTACACCGGTTTATTTCGGCCTGCTCTTCAAGGGCATCATCTAAATATTGATTAATAATTTCCGGACGGCGACCTTCTGGTCCAAGTTTTTTAACAAGATCTAGTTTAGCGCGGTCTACCATTAAATTAAACTCGTTCTTATAAGAGTCAACAAACTGATGCTCGTCGAACTGGCCCGCCTTAATTTTTTTTATTTCTCTAGCTGAATCGATGTACTGACATGCGATTTTAAAGATCAAATAAGTAATTGTTGGCGCGAGAGAACCAATGGCTAAGGCTTTTTTGGGATTATTTTTAGCGAACGTTGAAACTCTATCTATTGACTTTGAAATAAAGTCAGTGAGAACAGAATCACTAATCCTTCTACGTTTGATGTTCTTATTCATGACTCTCCTTTTATATTTTTGCCAAAAGTTTAACAGCTTTTATTAACTTTTTCTTTAAAATCTTACCTGACAACCTTTCATTTGTTGCCAATCGTTTTATACCATAAATCAACGGCTCAAGAATAGACTTTATCGATGCTGAGCATTTTTTCATTTCATCTTGAAGCTCGTCATCCGTATTGCACCGTTCAATTACCGGTATAAAACGATCTGCAACGAATGAAAGTTTACGTTGAATGGACGGGGAGGCTTTTGGAGCGCCTTCAAGCAAATAATGAAGAAATGACAGTGCCTTGCCCTTTGACTCAAGGCCGTATTCAGTAGCGTTTGTTTCACACAGCGATACCAGTTTAACAATGCGCCTGTATTGACGCATAACAACGTCAAGCCGACGCATATAAACCTTGCTCACAATGCCGCGTTTAATCACTGACATAATGAGCCGCTTTGCATGAATGACATCACCTGACGATTCGAGTGCATCAGCGGCCCTGAGCAAAGCATTGCGCTCTGGTTCATCAAGTAATTGTGATATGCGTTTTATGTAAATGATTAAACCGTTCATAGAGCATTCCCCTAAAAATGGCAGTCAACTTATCATCCCTTGCCAATATCCAAAAATTGTCTTTGATAATATTTTAAGAATTGATGCCACATTGTTCAATTCATCGTTGACTTTCGTTGGCGTTTTATTACCACGGGAAATATCTGACGCTATAAGCAAAATTTTAGCTCTTATATTTTTTACAGCAAGAAACATTTTTTCATAAAATTCAGCACTAACACTAACGCTTCCCTTCAACGTATTATTAAACCTTACGCTCCATGTCTCTAACGCTTTAATACACGGGGAGATTTCAGGTACATTACCCTTAATACGAGATAATCGACTTATTGACTTCAAAAATCCGGTTCGAATCGACATATCATACACTGAGTCTATTTTTATCGATTTGTCTAATAGTCTCGGATTACTTAAAAACATCTTACAACGCATTAAGTTTGCGCTATCACGAACGATCTTCTTCATACTATCCAACCCAAGCTCCGCCCATGCACATCATCTTAGCTAATGATGCGTACTGTTGTCCAAATGATGTTAAATTCCACTGCCCCCAGTTTGTCGTAAGATTTGTGGCAGCACTTGTGTCATAAGACACAGATGCATCACCGAGAGATGCGCTGCTGATAATACCGTAGAGAGTACCAGACCCAACAGCGCCCTCGGCACTTGTAGACCCTTCTGGGTTATCCTTGATTGTACGCAAGTAAAGCGTAGCATAATGAGCAACGAATAATCCTGCGGCTAAACGCCAGCTCTCGCCCCAACGGGCTTCGGACACAATGTTGTTGCACATATTAAGGAAAACGGTCAGCATTGAGTCTGGTATGAAACACTCTCCGGTATTTTTATTCTTGAATGGAGGATAATCCTCAAGGAACATGTCCTTCGTGTATGCACCCGCAGTACCATCAACAATACCGCTTGCGGTCGCCTTTAACTGCTCTATTCTGTAATAGTCCATTGGGTACATGGCTATGCTCCCACTATATCATGCGCCGGATACGCGCCATATTGAGTTCAATTTCATGGATTTGCTCATTGATCTTCATGAACAATGAAACAACATCGGTGTATGACATGCGGGTTGTCATTTCACCTAAGTCTTTATTGAGCTTTTTACCTGCGCGGCGAATGGCCGCCATGTAGCGCCATGAAGTCTTGTCAAATATACTGGCCTTAACCTCACGAACGCCACGAGGTGAATATTTTTCCTTCACATTCTCCGATCCGCTTTTAGGTGAACTTGACAGGTCGGAGAAATGGCGTTGTCGCATCTTTTTAGATACGACATCTTTAATAATCCTGCTAAGATGCGACTTTTTTACCAACATTGTGGTTTCTCCGATTATTTCTGTTTTGAACGAGAAGTTGATTGAGCTTTAGCCTGCTCTTCCTTAGCCTGTTCAAGCTCAATGCTCTTTGAGTCCATGTGAACGGTGATTTTGCCATCATCACAAAGGGATTTGAAGAAAGGGTGTGACACAACCCAATCTGGCGGAACAACGATGTCATTGTTACGTGCAGACCATTTTGTGCCGTCTTTTGCCTTAACTTCAAAACTCTGTTTAACGTGAATAATCATGATTACCTTCCTTATTTTAGTCAGACGCAAGCAATAGTGCTAGTTATTATACTCAGTTCCAACGGCCCAAGCACCAACCAAACTTAAAGCTCCGTGGAATATTGCGAGTAAAGCTGTTTTCAAGAAATTACTGATATTCATTTCCTTTTCAAGGAAATAAGTCTCTGCAATGCCGCGATCCGCAAGCATTTTTAACTTTGCGGAATAAGAACCAAGATCTGCCGCGTATGTTGCCGACAAATACGCGTTACATATAGCACCTATTCCGCTAAGATATTTCATAACCTTTCTACCACGTTCGGTTTCAGCATAAGCCAAAAACTTATCTTTAACCTTACCAATCAGTTCTTTTAGTTTTAAAACTTTTTTTTTAATAGAACCCTGCTCATCATCACGGTGAAGTGCAAGCGCATCCTTACGTGTTTTGTTTTTGTGGCGAAGTTTTTTGGCAGAATCATTCATTGAGCGAGCTTTAACGATAGATGCAATCGACAAAACAAGCCCAAAAATTGCACTACATGCATGCAGAGCACCACTGCCAACAAGATCTCTTACCGTGCTACTACTGAGCATTTTAACAATGCCATCACCTTCTTTTGCAATAGAAACAAGAGCAGCAATACGCAGGCCAGCTTTTGTTCCCAAAACAGCAGCACCAGCACCGCCGCCAACAATACCGAGAATTACACCGATTTTCTTTAAAATACTCAAAAGTCTCTGAACTTTAGGGTCATCAGCCGCAGCCATAAGTTTTCCTTTGACCTTGCCGATAAGAGACTGAACTTTTGATACTTTACCCTCTATTTCGTCATCCATGTAGCGACGGCGAGCATCGATGTAACGGCGTTTTGCTACGAGATAATTGTATTTGCTTCTTTTCATAATCTATCTCCTAATAAACGTTTCTGTTGTGGTTATTGCAATTTACGCAATAACCACATGTGATTGATTAAATGCCGTCAATGTACTTGACAGTCTGGGTATAGAAGAATTCAACCTCAGACAGGTTGGCCATGTACAGCGAGTCATAGGCCTGATTTTCAGGAGACGGGCTGGTCATAACGCGGGACAGCGGGGCAAGTTCTTCAACAGCAATAAACTGTTCATCATGGACATAAACAACCATACGGTCAGAAGAGCTTGTGCCAGCACCCTTGCACCAAGGAACACCAACGATAACGAGCTTGACGTTGTTCTTGGCAGCAACGTTGTTTTCTTCCAGATAGGTGAGAATGGATTTCTCGCTGATCTGAGAAACAGGCTGCGTGGCAATATAGTTGAACTGTTCGTGCGGAAGCAGAATGTGGTTAGGCATTGCGCGAAGGTCATACCCGCCTGCTGCCCAAACATCATTGATCGCGTCGTTGATGTCTTTCAGGATTTCCTGCGGGGTTTTGTGCGCCCAATCACGATACGTATTGGTGGAATCCAATGCGGCCTGTGCGGCAGTGATATTGGGGTTATTGACAAGGCCTGCCGAACCGTACTGGTCAAGACCAACATAAACGTTAGCGTCCATGTGTTTGTCATAAACCATACGAACACCATCGCTCAAAAGTTTGTCAAGACTACGACCAGTAACCTGAGCGCGCATCATATCAACGAATGGGATACGCATCGTGGTGTTGAAAACGTGGGTTTTATACACGTCTTTTTCAAGGTTCATCTGAACCAGCGGAGAAGCATTAGCACCGGAAGCCTGAACCGTGCCATTGCTCGAACCGCCAGTAATACCGTAATCAATGTTCAGATTCGAGGTATGATCGACCCAGCCGCCGCCAGTTTTGATAGGAATATCACGGGCATAGGTGAAGCTTGTCAGAGGAACGCGGACGATAGGATCGCGTTTTTCGAGTTCGGAAACAAGGAACGCACCCGCACTGGCGATTGCGCTATCAGTGAAGCGATGATATCCGCCGTTATCACGAAAAGCGCGACGAACATTGTTCATGCTGAAGCTAGTGCTCGAACCGGGAACATAATTAACGGTGTCGGCACGGAACGTGCCCATATCTCTATATTTACCCATAACTTATTCTCCTTTATCTGAATTAATCCAATAAACCACTAATTAAGCGCCCTGACCGGTGAAGATAACAAGCTCAGCAATGCCGTTAGCGTCTTTCGGGCCACCAAACTGACAGTTTGTGAGTTTAACAGTATTGGTGGAATCTGCCGCGCACTCAATATCGCCAACAGCTTTAGTGCCAGAGGCAACAACGCGAACATAGACATCACCATAAAGGGCAGGTGTACCATCAGCAACGAAAACGTTGATACGTCCAACCTGGAAGCAGGAAACAGGTTCATTCGGTTCATACTGACCAGCGCCATTCTGTGCGTTATAAACAGAAGCGCTCTGTATCTGACGAGCAGCAATACCAACAAATGTTCCTGCGGTAAGCGTTGCGTCGGCAGCTTTTACACCGCCGCTAGCCTGCATAAGAACAGTACCAAAAGGAATTGCATTAGTGTCTTTGTTAGGTTTCGTAGTGATAACCATGTCCGGCTGACGGGCATACGAACCAGCGAAACCATAATTCATGTTAAGGCCAATAGTTTTTCCGCTCATAATAACTCTCCTTACTTAGTGATAAGCCTTTAATTACTTATGCGGGTTAAATGAATCATAAATAGCTTGTTGCTTTTTATAGTCAATGTTTGGTGTCATTGACGCACGATTACGAATGTTTTGCTGAGTGATACGCATAATGTCTTTCATCTGCGAGTTGCATGAAAGTGCGCGATACACTGTGTCCTGAACCTTTTTACGCTGCTCAGGGTCTTTAATATCTTTTGCAACGCCTGCAATCTCTTTCAACGCAGCCGTTTTTTCGGAATCATTTTCCATCGGATCTTGGTCAATAATTTCTCCATCTTCAACGAATTCTTCATCCATAAGATCTTCGTCAGTCATGAAGTCGTCATCAGTCATAATGTCATCATCAGTGAAATCATCACTGTCGAGCATTGTGTCGTCATCTTCATGGCAACCATCGAGATAATCATCATCTTCAAGATCTTCATCCATGATCACGTCATCATCATCCATGAGGTCATCGTCATCAGAGAGGACGCCACAGTCTTCAAAATCCTCATCCATGAGGACGTCATCATCGGAAATAATGTCATCTTCATCGAGATAATCATCATCACAGTTCAGATCATCGTCTACCATGAGATCGTCGTCTACCATGAGATCATCATCTTCGAGATCTTCATCAAGATAATCATCATCCATGAGATCTTCATCAATGTAGTCATCATCGGAAACAATGTCATCCTCATCGAGATAATCATCATCACAGTTCAGATCGTCATCGTCCATGACTTCATCTTCATCCTCAAAGTCATCATCAAGATAATCATCATCTGTCATAAGATCATCATCTTCGAGATCTTCATCAAGATAATCATCATCCATGAGTTCATCGTCATCAACCATGAGGTCATCATCGAGATAATCATCATCACCAACAAGTTCTTCATCGGTCATGAAATCATCATCCATGAGTTCATCGTCATCAATAACGACTTCTTCATCATCGGCAAATTCTTCATCATCCTGATAACGGGTATCAATGAACTCATCATCAAGATAATCATCATCAGTAAACTCATCATCTGTCATCAGATCGTCATCAACCAGATCGTCAGAATCAAGATAACGAAGCCCCTCGATGTAATCAGTAAGAGATCGTCTCATGTTAATATTCCTCCCATCAAACGAGTTTTTATCCCTTATACATACCTTTTTGCCTGCCCTGCCACTACTGACAACGGCGACATGGTTTCCTCTAATCTTTGTTTGGCATAGTTTACCAGAATCATCACGTTTTTCTTCGGCATAATAGCCACAAGAAACCTCACGTTTACCAGACATGATGCTGTCAATAAGGTCAGGATCGGTAATATAAAGGTCTGCTAAAACCTTATCACTATCCTCTCCTTCACCGGCATGAACGTTTTGCACGTGTCCGCAGGCGTAGGTTTGATAATTCTGTGGTGTAACATCCTCATTCGGATGTTCGTTCGTAACTGGTTTACCCTCAAACGAAGCCAATGAACGAATGTCAAACACCTCATCCGCTGGCCGGTAAACCGGAATTATTCTATCATGTGCTACCGGTTCATCACTAAGTTCGGAGGCTAGGTACTCTTGGTATCCCGTGCGTGAAATAGGAACATCCTGACAGATCAGGAATCCTTCCGGGGTCTTAGCAATGCGCTTTGATAGCTTGTCACCATAATATCTTATGTGCATTAAACAATCTCCATCAAGCGTCATAGTTACCTTTCAAAAGCTCAATAAGCTCAATTACATGCTCTTTTTCTTCATCAAGGATGTGCTTTATTTTTGCATGACACTCTGGTGGAAGATGGTTAAGAAGAAATTGATACGTATTAATGGCGTCGATTTCGGTGCCAATAGCGTATGAAATTAAATTCGAGTCGCCTTTATCCACATTCACCTCCGCACACAAAAACAAATCCTACGGTATAATAACATTTAAAGGTGTGTTGGCAAGAGAAATAAACGAATAAAAATCATTTCTCTGCCTTTGTTGCCTCATTGTATTTCTTGCGAAGCTCCTTGTACGCCGCGTCGTTGTTTTGTTTATGACGCTCAAATACAGGAAATGGGCCTAAAACCTTCATACCTAACACGGGAAGCATCTGTTGATATTCCCTAACAGCGGCAGAATGAGCGGCAGCAACACGTTCACGCTCTTTGTACTCTCGAATCTGTTCCTCTGTACGCTGTTCAATATCAAATGATGCATTTGACTTCTTGCGCATCTCTTCGATTTGTTTCGGAGTTTGCGCCCGCTCAATATATCGAATTATCGTGTGCCTACAGTTTGGATGAATTGTCATGTATGTGTTTTCAAGGTCATCCGTGCCATTTGGGTCAATCTTGCTAAATGCCTTCGATAATGGTGGGTAGTTTGGATTCTTTCCGGATCGTGAATACACACGACCCTCGAATTTTGAGCAAATGGGGCATGACGAACCATGAGGGACAATGTAGTACAAATCATGCTCAGGAACAGCAAACACTTCACCGAAATTAGCTGATTGGCGAGACGTTGTGCGTGTTGACATGATACAGTAGTTTGATAAAGACCACCGGCGACCACCCCTGTCAGTGAATGCAGATACACCGTTACGCTTCAAGGATTCAAACATCTCACGGGCGGCTTTTGCCGCGCCTGAACCTTTTGCTTCTTTTGAAATTTGCGCTTTAATCGCCTCTTCACGCAGCTTATCATCCTCACGTCGGCCTATAACGTATTCATTACGTATGCGCTGAATTTCGGCAACGTTTTCTTTTGAAATCTTATTAGCGTATAGTGCCGGGTTTTTCTTTATCTCGTCAATCTCTCGCTTTGATAAAGGCTTCCACACATATTCACGTTTTGGCTTTGACGCTTCGACTTGCTGTGGAGATGTCTCTATTGATTGAGGTGACTGCCCCTCTTCGATCTCAGCATTAGTCAGCTTTTCTTCTTTATCCTTTTCACCCTTTGATTCAGGTTTTAAAGGTTTAGGCGGTGTCATATTGGCCCGTATTGAGGCGTTTTGGATGGTATTATTGACAGAAGCACGAGTCAATGAGGCGGCGTGTTGCACTTTACTGACCATCTGCTCAACCATTCGTTTAACTCGTTCATTGTCAACCTCATTAAATGACACCATTGCAACGAGTTCATCACCTTTTTTGTTTGTGTTTGCGGTCGCGCGAATTTTACCTTCAAGAACGTTGGTATGAACAAGCTGATTGGCTAATATTTCAGAATTACCAACCATTTGCTCAAGAATCTTGTTTATGCTGTTTAACCGTGCCTGTGTATGATAGGTCTGTAAGTCTTTATCTTTAAGACGTAATAGCTCACGTTCAACATCAGACTGTGCTTGCAAATAAACGTTCACGAGTTCTGCTTCAAGGCGCGCAGACTCCGTTTTTACAAGCCGCCATGCGGCCCGTTTTTCATCTGTTGAACCGCCCTGAATAACCTCAGCAACAATTTGTTCTTGACGTGACTTCATAATCTACGCTCACTCTACACAAACATTTTGAGCAATAGGCGTACGAATACACGCCTAAACATGAAAAGTGCTAAATAGAGGCAAATAGACGCCTGTGCCCGCGCCGTTTGCTATGCCCCCGGCGGCGGTACCTTAGCGCGCTGTCAGTCAAAAATGGGTCAAATTCGTCAATATAATCGGAGTCGTCCTGCTGCTGCGGCTCTTGTTTCGCCTGTTTCATCTCGTTGGTTATTTCCACCTGATTCTTTTGCTCGTTAGGCTGAAGCTGTGCAGTACCTTCTTGTAAATCTCCCTCTGGTGTCTCTGTTCCGTCAACCTTCTCAAGCTCACCTTCTGGCGTGGCCTTAATATCGTTTGGTTCTTCCGGCATAGGAACGCCAGCTTCGGCAGCACCCTGCATCGCACCACCGAACGGATCGCCTTGAGGTTGCTGCAAATCGTTCATGTATTTATCTTTAACATGGTCAATTTGCTCGTCGGTAATGGGTGAAGTGAGATCAAGTGCGATTTGTGAATTGCGGAACGCTTCAAGCACTGCATTGCCAGGAATAAGGTTAGCTTGGAATAAGCGTTCAATGGCTTGAGATTGACGGTCAACAATATCAGCTTTATCGTTCATCGATAGCTCAATGAGAGGTGGGTATTTAAACTCAGCACCTTCTGGCATTCGGCCAAGAGCGCTACGGCAAAATATCGGTAATATCTTTTGTAAAACCGGTGTTATATGAACAGAGCGTTCCTGTTCAAGAGTTTGCCTGTACATCTTTTCATCACTCTCACCAGTGCTATTCATACCGGCAGGAGAACGCCCAAATAAACGCGTGACAGGAATTGCTGTTGCACCGGCCATATCCATCATCGCGGAGTCCATAACCTCTGGCAGGCCGCTAAACGAATACTGTAACTGCTGAATGTCGTCACCCTTGTTTACAAGACGGATGCCCATACTGTTTTCAAGCACATTGATCGCGGAAAGCATAGCGTACATTCTGCGTTGGTGCGTAGTTGACGACGTAGCAAACATTTGGTCAAGATTCTCGACCTGCAAAACACTCAGATTGGCTTTGAATGTAAGGTTCGCAATGTTGTGCGCAACATTGTCGTGCTTAACAAGTTCATCATAAATGGCCTCAATCGCCGATGTGCCCCAATACTGTTCAGCTATCTGTTCCCAATATGGCATTTCAATGCCAGTGAAACGTAGCACGCGAGAATGATGCACATGGAAACTGCCGCCGCCATAGCACTCGTCCCGAACCTCGTAATATTCTGGTAATCCGTAATCAGGATCTTTTTCGTTTTCAACCAACTGATAACTTGGATAAATACCACTCCAACGGTCAACAATGTAAAGCCCACGGAATGAACCCTGTGTAACGGCTTCAATATCGAGCGGGGTTGACATGTCATCTTCCTGCCCTGAAACCATAATAATCCCAGCCGCGCCGCCGTATAATCGACCCCAACGCAACCCACGGAGAATTGACTGACGAAGGTCAGTATGACGCAATGTGTCATTAATGAGATGAAGGTCATCAGTTGATAGGTCTGGGGCCTCAATCGAAAGGTCTGCAAGAGCATCCTCTGGGATAACATTGCATACGCGCTGAACAATCCATGACGAACGGTACAGGCTTGTCAATAGCTGCCAGTCTTGAGTAAGACGCGTAAGCGGGTATTCTGTTGCGTTAATAAGGTTATCCTCTCCCCAACCGGTTCTCGCTGCATGATTGGCAAAGGCGTCACTGTATCGTTTCGCCATCATTGCATCTTTAATCATTTGCTTTTCACGGAGCTCAGCAACAACACCCTCAATATCGTCCGGCAGGGGGTCATCCAGTTTACCCTGTTCATCAGCTTTATTTATTTTTTGGACAAGGTCATCGAGATCGACCTCACCGTTTACGACCTTCACATCAATCCCGCTTCCCATATATTTAATCCTCCAAAGGTATTAACTCAAACGAACTCAGGCATGTATTAACATAGTATCGCAAAGCATCCGGCCCGTGGTCACGAACTTTCACGGGCTTTTCAACGCCAAGCATAACACTTCGTTCATCCCATGAGTAGCCCTCAAGTTCAGAAATAAGCCCAACACAGGACTCATGAATTCGTAACCGGTTCTGACTAATCAACGATGCCACCTTTGCAATACCTCCCAATACGTCATTATTTGCACCTTTAACAAAGAATCCCTTAACACTCAATGCCGTAATGAACGAAACTGCCGAAGGGTCAACAACAATAACAGAATCGCAGTCACCCGGTTGTCCTGCAAACTTTATCATATCCTGAACGTAGGCTTCATCGGTTTTTTGCATCATTTTTTCACGACTATCCCAGCGATATTCGCGTGAAACCCAGACAATACCGTTTTCATCAATGCAGCAATCAAGAAATACGCATGGGTTAACAGAACCATAGTCACAACAGATATAGTGCTGCGTGTCACGAACATAGTGGTTGCCGTGATAAACGCACTTTTCACAACTAAAGTCTGAATACACCTGACCTTCGGCAGTGACCCTAAGGCCAAGAATAAGCATCTGATAATAACGGCCATGAAACTGTCTGGCGAGCTCATCACGGCGCTCTTTAGGCATCGCATTGTTGTCAGCGAGAACAAAGTGGTATCGGCGGTATCCGGGCAACCCTTCCCACGTATCGGTGAACTTTGTGTAAATATAGTGCGAGGGCATACAGGGGTTTAGTGTCCAGAAGTTACGTCGGTCAGTTGATACTGCGGTACGGGCGAGTGCCTCAGTGATATAGTTTTCAGGGTGAGATGAGACTTCATCAGCATACCATCCGCCTGCGGTAAGACCTTTGAGCAATAAATACGCTCCGGAGTCATTAGCACCGAAAAGGTAAATAATCTTACGGCCAATCTTTATGCATGACGCACCGGCCTCGTCCTTTGTCAATGTTGCGTATGGGTGCGCAAGGTTCAGTAGGCCGAAATCGCCCGTAATGCAGTTACGCATTAATGAACCTTGCGTTTTGCCAGTCATAAAGAATATTCGCTCAGGTGACGACTGAACGTACCGTAACCAAGCAATGAGCGAAGCAACGGTTTTGCCTGAACGGATTGCGCCCTCCCATACGGTCATCCAACCATCGGCATAGACGCTTGCCATTGCCTTTGGCGACAACGGCTTTAACCTAGCAATATCAACACTGGCGGTTTTTGTTTTCATGTCACGACAATACAGCTAGTGGTGACTATTTATGGCGAGCTTTGAATTTGGCGCGGGTTGCTTTGCGGCCAATGCGCACGCGTTTTTTATCGGCTTTTTTGCGTTCAGCAATGTCAGCGCAGTCGCGAACAAGGCCACCAAGCACGCCGTTCACGTGTTCACAAATGGCTTCGATTCGTTTTTCAGGCGTAAGGGCCAAAAACTCGTTGTACGTCATGTCATGAAATCCGATTGAATTGAAATCTGCCTCACTAATACAGCCATCATCATCGGTATTATTCGAATCAGCATCAACTGTTCCAGGTTCATCAGTGTAATCGACGCGCCCGGTTTTGCATTCAACGATATTACCCGGTAGTACCTGAATATCTACATCATCACCGTCGTCGTTGTTTTCGTTATCATTCACTCGTTCATCGAGGTCAGGACAACAATCACAACTATCACGAAGCAGATCATCGGGACTAAGAGTGGGGTCATTGGTACAATCTCCGTCATCACAACAACAGTTATCAAAATCGTCACAACAGCACGACGCGTTATCGCCGCTGACACAAACGCACATGTCTCTGGCGTAATCATCTGTCCGGCGACATACTTTTGACAATACCCGGTTTAACTTTTTGAGTTCAGGCTTGCTAAAACAGGGGCGAAGTGATTTCTCCTCAGCGAACTCAAACAGCCTGACTATGGACTCATACAGTTCGTTTGCGTCACGGATAATGTCATCGCACATGGAGTACAGGTCAAAATAATCCCGGTCGATCATCGCGGTGTTTTCAGCTGTCTGTTTCATTGTCATTGTTCATCTCCTCAAGCAGTGCAGATTCATCGAAATACCAGACAAAGGTATTTTCGAAAAAGAAAGGAATTTTAAAGTCAACCCGAAATGACTTATTATCTTCATCGTATTTGAACGATGTTATGTGAAACGAGTTTGAGTAGCCCTTGTCTCCGTACACCTGAATGATAGCCTTATACAGCTTGTCCTCGATTACACGAATAACAGGGGATATCTGATGTATGCGAGGAGAAAGGATGAAGTGCTCTTGCGTGTTTTCGTTTTCAATACCCATACAAACCTCCGCATGATTAAGTTTCAACTGTTTCTGGTTTTACGTCACAACTCTCAATAGCCTCATGAACTTCAACACCGGCAGGAAGCGGAGCGGTATAGGCATCGGGATTGATACCGGCTTCTTCGGCGGTCATGCTGACAATGACACTCGCCATGGTCATGGATTTGGTTTCATCTGGCGTCGGCGCAGGCGCGAATGGCAACAGTGCGCTGAGAACAGCCTTAATTGCTGAGACATCTGTTGATGAGTATGGACTGAACTCAAATGGGTCGAGTTTCTTTTTAGCTATGAGCGCCTTTTTACGATTAACGTTCGTAATGACCTCAATAGCCAACCAAAGACCGATACCGTAGGGGGTCGTAGCGGTCGGGTTTTCGATATCTTTGAATGACTCAAGCCAAGCCTCTCGTTGCTTATCGTATGTACGAGAAACAATCTCTTCCTCAGTTGGTTTTGTTTTGCGCCGCTTGTCCGGGGTGAGTTCCTTCGTCGCGATGTTGCAAACCTTTTGACTGAAATTCGTAATAGCTTCGACGGCTTGTTGTTGTTGGTCGTCGGAGATATGGGGCTTCGGTTTGGCCTGAGTCTTTGACTCTTTGATTTCGATAGCAATGACGCCTTCGCGTTGTAGTGATGCGATTGCGTTCTGAACGCGGCTTCGTTTCCAGAATCGTGATGACTGAACCATGACTGAGGCTCGGTTATCGTCGGTGACCTTGAGGTCGGGTTTGACCACATTGACCCATGCTTCGTATTTTGGTTTACCTTCGATCCATGCGGTGACAACTTTTTTCTCGACGTCGTTGAGGTCAAGGTCGTTAATTTTATCGAATGACCGCTTTGATAATTCGTTGAATTTACTTGGTTTTTTCATATTAACATCTCTTAACAGCAGTTAAGTTGCCTAATTAATAGGGTCTTAACATGGATTTTCTTTAAAATCAAATATAATTCTTTATAAAGTTCTTTTGTTTTGATTTTGTTAAACTCGATTTAAGTTAATGAGTAAGTTAAGTGTTAAGATTTCTTTCAGACTGATAATAGTTTCTCTCTGTGTCATAAATTTACAACTTAACATGTTAATATTGACTTAACATGTTGATTTAAAACTTAACTCATAGTGCATATAAAATCAACAATTGATTGTAAAAATTACTTGACAAATTTCTTTTCTTTGACTACGCGCGTGCGCGCACATACGCGCGCGCGGTTATTGTTTATTATTATATTATAATAATATTATTATTAATAATTAAGATAATTAAGTATTATAAGTAATTAAAGTAATTAAAGATCTAAGTAATAAAGAAAATAAAGAGATCTATGAGTAATAAAGATCTAGATCTATGAGTAATAAGAGATCTTTATTTTGATTATTTAACCCCCTACCCCCTTTAGGGAGGGGGTAGGGGTAATGATAATAATCTCTTTATTAAGTATTATCATAGTATTTTAAGTATTTAAGAAAATAATCATAATGCGCGCGTGCGCGTGCGCGCGTGTGAGAGAAAGCATCAGAGTGCGAAATCTTGTCTCTGCGTACACATGTGTGCGTGTGCGTGTGCGTGTGCGTGTGCGTGTGCGTATGCGTGTGCGTATGCGTACACATGTATGCGCGTATGCGTTGATCGAAAATCGATTTTAAGGCGTCTAATTGGCTCTCTGACGCACGTAAATTTTATGACGCCTGTTTATGTGGGTGAAGGTAAAATATTCGCTGTGCGTTAAATTAGGTGGGTAATTTGAGGTGTTTTAGTCAATGTTGAATGTCAGGTATGAAATTTAGTCAAGGATCATATCCTCCGTCTTGACTATTGTCATACGGTCATAACAAAGAACCCACGGCGGCCCGGCGGCGGCAGTCGTAGGCGGTGAAATGCCGCGTCACATAAAATTGCCCTCTATTTGCCCTCCACGTGCACGTTTTGACGCTTACCCATACAAGTATAGGGGTATGGGTAAAATATGCGTCACAGAGTCAAATAGACGGTCAAATCACCGCCTTATAGTCATTGCTTAACACCCCGCATTAACGACGCCACCGTTCGTCAAGTATGCAGGGCGCATAATTATCTTGTTTCGCTGAGTGATGAATCCTCGGATGCTTATCCCCGACAACGCTGATTTTTACTGCGCTCGGAACCTGTAATATCGTGTAAAAACTCTTTGTATACGTTCCCCAGTCACGATATATGCCGCTCATGCCGCCATCGAGCTTTTGTGTTTGCGCCGGGCATACAGCAACCGAAAACAGGGTTATGAATAATCGACCACGAGTACCGTCAAGCGTGTAGAGGGAAACATCCTCGTTTGCACGGCCTTGAAAATAAAGCCTGCTTGATGTCTTACAGAAAAACGTGTTCATCAGCTTGCGGCGAGGCGGTACACCAAGATTGCCGCTGTTTAGCCCGCCAATGAAGTCACCGTTCTGGGCCAGCGCAATACAATCGAATTTCGTGTTTTTCAGAAATTCAAACATCGCATCAAATATTTCGTCGAGGTATTCACATGGCGCATGTCTCAGATAGGCTTCATGCTCTACGATAAACCTGAAATCGTTGTAGTCGTCATCAAACACCGCGTAATAGTCAAAGCCGGTCTGTTTGGCTATATCGTTCACGGCATTACGGGCGTAAACAACGCCCTTGTGGTCTGGCAACAAGTCACAGGTATCAACCCACTCATAGTCTGACTTGCTGAACATGATTACTCGATCCCCGTACTTTTGACGATAAGTATCACCCTGTTCATCTTCGTCATCAATGACTATGAACCACGGCCCGGTGTATCCGCACTTTTTGAAACATTCGACCGTTTGAACGTTATCTGCACGCCCATGACTCACGATGAATATTGCATAGTCTTTAATCATCACTCAACCCCGTTCTCTTCCATGATCTGCGAAATACGCTTGCTCAGTTTCACGTATCCTTGCTCGATTGCTTTGTTGAAGTCGATAATCACGAGCGCGCTGTCCTCCATAAGCTCTTGCATCTGCTTGTCCGCCTTTGCCGCGTAATATTCGGCCACGTATTTGTAGTTAAATACGGCATGACGATATGCGGCGCACTTCAAGAATGCCTTTTCTTCCTGATTCAGTGTCGATTTGTCGATTTTCTTTACTAACTCATTCACCTTATCAAGGTTCACGCAGTCTTTGAGTGATATGTCAAGGCCAAGCGGTTCGTAGATCGGCGTTTTTATCTCTTTGTTATACGCGCTAATATCAGGAAGTTCGTCATCATCTCCTTCAGAGTCATCGTCGAACTTGATTTCTGTTTTCATAAGCTCAGACAGCTCTTGTTCAGAAAAGCCTGTGAATTTCAGGTCGAAATTGACATCCTGTAAAGCATCTAACTCTTGTTTTAACATGTCAAAATCCCACCCCGCATTCAATGCAAGTTGATTGTCGGCAATACGAAGGGCCTTTGCCTGATCTTCCGTCAACTCAGCAAAACGTATGCACGGAACTTGTCGCATTTTCATTTTCTTCGCAGCCTCAAGCCTTCCGTGGCCAGCAATGATTACGTTGTTGCCGTCAATGAGTATCGGGTTTGTGAATCCAAACTCCTGGATTGATTCAACAATTTGGTCAACCTGTTCCTTGCTGTGGGTGCGCATATTGTTTTTATAACTCTTGATGTCATTTGTTGACAGGTATTCAAGCTCTTTTTTATAAAACTCCATTTCCAATCCTCCGGCATTTGTGGTAATCATGTTCCAAGCACGTTTAACATTGTGCTGTGAATTTGTAATTAGCATTAAACTGGATTATGGTAAAGGATTTTAAAAATGGCCATCGACTCAATGAAACTCATCAGGCACTTGGACAACCTGAGAGATGAAAAGCCAATAACCGCTGACATATTTCTAACCAACTACTGCAATAATAACTGTCCATATTGCACGTACCACAGATGGGAACTTGAGCCAGGGTCAAGATATATGAAATTTGAGGATTTCGTCCGATACGTCACCAAAATGCGAGCTTTAGGCGTAAAGGGGGTTATACTGACGGGCGGCGGAGAGCCAACAATAAACCCGGATTTTGAGGGAATCACGCGATGGCTTGAGTCAAGCGGAATAAAATACGGCCTGAATACGAATTTCAACAAGTACGTCGAGTGCTCTCCGTCTTTTTTGAAGGTATCACTCGACGGATATAGCGAAAAATCGTACAAAAAACGACGCGGGGTTGATGCATACAACAAAGTTATCGAAAATATACATAAATACTGCGAATTTCGTGATAAAAGCCGAACTTCGCTTGGGGTGCAGATAGTTGTAACGAATTTTGACGAAATTGACCCTTTTTATGACGCTACAAAGGATCTGGATGTTGATTTTATCGTTTTCAGGCCGATTGAAGCAACCGGAGGATATTATACCAAAAACGATATAGCAGGGGTTGTCCAGGCGATGGTGAACGCGGTAAATAGGCTGAAACTGAAAGATAATAGGGTTGTTTTAAACTCGAAATGGTATCAGCTTAGTACGTGTTTTGGTAAATGCTCGGCCCAATGGGCACAGCTCGCTATTGATGAACGAGGAAACGTCATGTACTGCTGTCAAAAACCATACGAAATTGTTGGGCACATTATGGACAATGACATATTGGACAAAAAACGAGCATTCAAAACCGATATGTCAAAATGTGACATACCATGCAGAATGACCGCATCGAATATTATTGCTGACTACTTGGTTAAGCCAATGAAAGACGGAGAATTTATTTGAAACTCATGCTCTTGACACGTAACAAATCACACTGTGCAAAACTGTTCGTTATTGAAGAGTGGAACAAGAACCAACGGCTTTATAATATTGCGAAGTGGGAAATGATAACCATTATTCCAGCAAAAAGCTCTATGCTAACCGCTGATATTCCAATTGTCTGGTGCGTCGGCGAATACAGCAACGATGACACTGAAATAACCGTGGCCCATACTGATATAAAGTAGCTAATCTACCGTCACTCTACATGCATAAGTTTAACATACCCTATGTAAACCACTATGGTTTACAAAATATGCTTGTAGAGCAAAGGTAGACTCATAGCCTGGTATGAATAAAACAAAAGCGCGCCAAAATGCGCGCCATTGCTTGAGACGATCATTTTGCTGACGTCCGCAAAATGGTTACTTGTATTTAATCTCAACGACCTTGTTGAATACTGAATCAAAATGCATGTCTACATGCACCTCATCATCGCCGCTATCAAGTTCGTCATCATCCTCATCAATCTCATCATCATCCTCATCTTCATCTTCATCAATTAAACCCTCAGTTGAAATTCCAAGTTCTTTCGCCTTTTTAAGCAGCATGTTCCTTTCCATGCAATCATTGTAGGGTAATTCAATGCATTCGTTCACAGGCAGTTTCACGCCCTCTTTTTTCATAATATTAATTATTTCATCGTATGTTAAATCCCTCTTTCTTTTCACATTTGTTTTGCAGTGGTGGAAGTTTATCATGTAAAAGTCATACCCAATCTCGCTACACCATACCAAGTACAAATATTCAATGTCTAAGTGAAGCTTGTTTTTGTCACTAAGTTTTAATATCTTATCGTTACAACCATCATTAATAACGATTCTATTATAGCATGGGTCAGACGATTCAACCTCAAACGAAGGGCCACCAAACGCTGCCAAGACCTGCATAAAAGATGGCATATAGCTGGCCATAGCACATGGACGACTACCATAAATTTTTGTTGCATACTCAGCGATAACCTGAATAATACGAATCTCTTCACCAACACCGGCAAGATACCCATCACAATGATGATAAATCTGAACAATTCGGTTTGAACCCTTTTGCGCAACAATGATATTAGCCCGTGTACTCATTTGTTTTCTCCTTCCAGTGCTTTGTATCCGAAATACTCTTTTAGGCATTTCAATGAACATAACCATCGACCATCAATAGTGCGGTGTTGCATTTTGCCAAACGACCCACATACAAGACATTGTTCATTCTCCGATGTAATATGGTTATATGCTTCATATAGGCATTTATCGCATAAATACATGACTCCGTTATAACAAGTCGCCTGTGAGTAACACTTATCGCACTTATGCTCTACTTTTTTGCATTCATTACTCACGGCAACTACTCCTCAATTTTATACGTAATACCGTTCTCAAGATCCAAAAGTGAAATTTCAGATCTGACAAGTGTTTTGTCAACAATCCTTCGTACAAATCTGAATTTTTTAAACGTTTTTACGTATTTTTTAGTTTCTTTTGTTATATCAACAGTATCTCCCGGCTCAAGTTCGCATTCTTTGATCTCAACCCAGTCTGATTCTTCATCATACTTGCCCTCAAGAAAAACCTTCAAGTTTTTAGGGTTGCATTGGTCTTTTTCAAACGGTTCATAAACAACCTTCATACAATCAGGAAGCTGCTCAGGGTGTTTAATCTTTTTATCCCACCACTTAATATCAAATATACAAATTGCTTTCTCAATTTTTACAAACAAATTTCTTAATGTAAAACATTCCGGAAGATCTCTTATAATTCTCTTTGTAGCAACAAGCGCGTCAATGAACATAAACGCCGTATTATAATCGACGCTATACCACCTATCTAGTATTTTATCACCAGTTAATCCTGACAAAATTCCTTCTGCGCGCGTAATATCATTCATCCTCTTCTGACCATCAAACTTCAATAAATCCTCATATAACTCCATAAGTGGATAAATTGTTCTCATTGAGTACAGCAATGCGTCAGCCATATCTTTGTCAATACACACCCAGCGTTTCTGGTCATAGTTTTCACTGTAATACACGTACCATTCTGCTTTTGTTTCAAATTTCTGTGTCATGATTGCATACTCCCGTTTAGTTTGAGTCAAACCTTACTTCATCCTCGAAATTACCAGCCATATCACGCCATTTATTGTCGCCGTTATCGCCGATAATTTCAAAATCATACCTATACCCTTCAAATCTTGAACCTTTTCCGTTGCTAATAACCGCCTCAAGTTTCATCTCTGGAATTTTGTAAATAAAGTAAACCGAACTCTTTTCTGGATAACATCCAGAATATTTGCTTTTAATCCCAACCAACGTGGCGTAGGTTTTGTGAATCCACTTTGTATGCCCACCTCGTTTTGAAAACTTTATTACATACCCAAAGCCTTTTGGCCGATAAACATGATGACTCTCTTCACAAGCCATAATTGCATACTCCCGTTTAGTTTGCTAATCGTTTTCGTTCAGTTTTGCCACTGACTCTTTTAACGATTTGAGTTGTTTGAATTTAAGCACTTTCTGCGCCGGAAGATCAACTTCCGTATTAAGCGTCGGCACATAACGTTTAAATGCCTTCCTATCATGAATCTGGATTGTGCATAGCCCATTAATACGGACACTATAACCCTCTTCAATCTCAGCCTTTACAGCGTCAACAAAGCAAGCCATAACTTCTTTCATGATACTTTTAGGAAGTTTCGAGTCCTTGGCCATACGCTCAATCAGTTTCTTTGTTCCATGTGATTCTTTCATTGCTTCTCCTTTGGTTATGGTTCATTTAGCGTCATACTACAACGCCAAATGAACACTAACTCTTTTCGCTGTGATTGTAAAGCATCAACTATCATGCTCTTTTGATTGTGACGCATCCCTAGCGATTATTTCTTCAAAAAAGATCACTTCGTTTTCCACTTGCTGCGCCCATTGCAACAGGTAAAGTCTACGTTTTGATACGCTTGTAGTCACAAGTAGTCTCTGAACGTAATCACGTTCAAGCAACGATAGCTCTAAAGCCATATCTGGCGACATCATCTTTACTGAGTTCAATGATTCACTTCCAGACTTGCAACTTTTATTTATCACTGCAAGGTTTAATACATCTTCGTTCATGTCAGTTTTCCTCATGTGTACATACGTTAGTCATCAATACCAAACTCCTTTTCAAGATCATTAATCCACTTGTTTGTTATCTCCTGCATTTCATGAATGTAGCCATAGTGCGTATTATTGAATCGTGAACGTGAAAATCCCCATATTTCATTCAAAAGCCTCCATAGCTCAGCATTAACAAACCGAACCTTATAAAGTTCTTCAAGTGTTCTGAGTTTTAAATGACGGTCAGCTTTCCTGCCAGCTTCCATTATTCTAGCTTCCTCAATTTGCCACGGTTCCATTGTTATCCTCCTTACGGTTTATATCCCTGCTGTACCTTACGCTTTATGTCTCTGTTGTAACGCTTGAGCTGAATCTCGTTGATGTCCCTTTCAATACCTTTTGAGTATAACATCAACCAATCTGCAATACCCTTAACCTTTAGTGCTTCGTTTTCAAGAACCCTTGACTCAATGAGATTAAAAGAACTGTCTCTCAGTGACCGTATTTTCCCAACTAAACAACAGAGCTCAAGTTCGATCTCACGCATCTGGTGATATCTATACCTCTGGCAATCAAGATACTGCTCAGTGTTAATTTTCTTATGCATACCCTTAGTCTCCACTTCCTGCCATTTACCTTCTGGTAAATGAATCTTCATTTCAGTGTAAAATTCACAATCAGGCAAACCCTCGGCATACGCAGTAATCGACTTACTATCTTCGCTTTCGGTAATGATGATAAACTTAAACCCTTCACCAATATTCACAAGATGATAATCATCACCGATTGCCCGGCTCTCAATAAATTTATTCGCTTCATGAACATCAACAAAATCATTGTACCACTTAATAAACTCCCACGTCAGCAAATAACAATCTGGCAAATGAGGGTATGTTGATTTAAGAATCTTTACACTATCCGGACGCATGGTTGGCCACTTGTCAAGCACTTCGGCCTTAAACGCCTTGTACACCTGCTCTTGGCATAAGAAGTACACATCGCTACGAATACCCATATCAAACCTCCTTTTTAATGAAACGCCACTTTTCTCCCGTTGGCATTTCCGGTAAAACAACAACGCTCTCAATACCAAGCCAATCCGGCATCCTTTCTGAATAATTATTCAAGCTGTAAAGTCTTTCACCGCTTTCATTAAAGCAAAGAAAGTCAATCCCATAGCCAAATTCATATTTCCTACTATAAGTATCTTCTCTCAATTTATTAAAATTGCACACGTCAATGTATCTGCTTAAAAACATCATCAATTCTTTAATTACGCCGTTAGGCTCAAGCCCTTCCCATGCGATAGCGTATATCCTTGCATTATTATATCTGTTACTCTTCACCCACGTTGGCGTAAGAGCTTCATACTGTTTTATGAATTTGCGTATATCAAGATACGCGTTTATCTGACAAACAACATACGCATTCAAGTTACTCATGACTACCTCCGTCAACCTCATAATTCCTGCGTGAATAATCCTCGATACAGCAATCAAATATCTTAGTTATTTGATCCTGATATGAAATCGCCGTATCTTCATCGGTCATTTCTTGAAGCACAGCACACGCAAACGATGTGACAAGAGAAAAGTATTCGAGAGGATTGAATGCGCTACGTAGTATGTAGTCGCAAAACGTAGCAACGCTCTCCTGTTTTGTTGTCATCGAGCCAGTAAATTCTCCCATATCAACAACCCTCCATGTCGTTAATTTTATCGTCACAGGTTTCCCACAAAACCCTAGTCAAGTTTGAAATAAACTTGACTGCCTCTTCACTAGTGAACCTTTTACCGCATTCCTCTTCCACAAAACGCTTTGTCATCCTCGCTACAATTTCGGCCAGAACATTAACAAGCGCTTTATACCCACCTTTCTTTATGTCCTCGCGCTTTGAATGCAAATAAACAAGCATAAACGAGTACAGCTCATCAAGTTTCTTGTCGTCAAATTCTTTACTCATCATAAACCTCTCACCACTGCTCAAGTAACGCATGAAATTCTTCAACAGTCATTTCAGTTCTCCATTTTCTTGAAGGCGATCAATACGTTTATTTACCTTATCCATCTGTTCTTTACCTGCACCCATTAGCTTAAACTTCTTAACCCAATAAGCGCGTGTTTGCTTATCATCGCCATCATACGTAAATTCCTCAATAATATTATCAAAATCATACCCGCCATTTTCCAGCAACGACGCTATTCTTCCTTCGGCCCTCATTGCCACGCCATTCAGGTATTGAATCAACGCTTTCTCTTCTTGAGGAGAAGGTATATTCCCGCAAGCTGAGTCAATATGTACAATATCCTTTATAACTTCCTCAACAAGATGTTTTTCGTCAAGATGAGCGCAATAAAAGCTGTCGGAGATGGTAGAGTATCCGCACCACTTCCCATTCGGCTGTCTTGAAAATTTCATGATTACACCTCACTTTGTTCGTCAGATTTCTTTGGTGAGAGGAAAACAACCTGTTCAGCGACAATCACAACGTGTGAGTTTTCTGTTGATAATTTCCCCTCAATGCAGCATAAGTCACCTTTCTTTAAATAATCGTAACAAAGTTTAGCCTGTTTTCCCTTTGCTACAATACGATGAAATGATTGAGATGTTTGGCCGTTATGCACCTTGTGGTTTATAATGCTAAAAGATGAGCGCATTTTACCATTTCCTGAATCAGCAAATTCAGGATTGCTAGCCAGCCGACCAATGATAATTGTCTTGTTGTACGTTCCCATATCAAACCTCTGTAAGAAAAGCTAAATTGCTTGCCTATTGGCAACTATTGCCAATAAACACGTGTTATCATATTGCAATAGGTTTTGCAAGCGCTTTTTAAAACAATATTCATTTATTTATTGGCGAATGCAGGCAACCGCAGGTAGTGTCCACATTCACTCTATGGCGCGCCTATAGCCTATAGGCATGTAAAAGTATGACTGAATGATAAATATGCTTGTAGAGGCAAAATAGAGTGCGGCAACAATATGGTTGCCGCCTTGCTTTGGTTAAATGTCAAGTTTTAGTTGTTTTTCATCCATAGGAACGTAAGACAGTATTTCATCATGCAACTTTTCTGCATAATTACGTTCCTTTTTCATAATCTCAACTTTAAGCTCTTCACCATCTTTGCATTCGGCAACGGTATCGTAAAAGTCATTTTCATTCTCAAATGAATGCTTTTTAACCAAATCTTTAATCATCTTATCCATGGCTTGAGACAGCAAATAATTCACTAAACCATCGACACTTAGCTCATTACCGTCATTCGGGTTTGCATCGACTCTATAGTCAAGGAACTGAGCATACCTTATAAGAGCTCTCAACTTCATGTCATTGCCGCCGGTTAATCCAAAAGTGAAGTCACCAACGTTAATCTGATCTGTTTCTTCTTTTGCCATAATTTACTCCATTAATAAGGGTTTTCAGACGTTGAAAACCGCGTAAGTTCGGCGCACCATTGGAGGTTCACAATCCCGGTCGGCCCGCCGCGTTGTTTTGAAATGATAATTTCCGCCAAATCTTGTGGCTCTTGTGCATCATAGTACCCCGGCCTATGAATGAACAGAACGTTATCTGCATCCTGTTCAATACTTCCTGACTCACGAAGGTCTGAAAGCATAGGCCGCTTGGTTGCTCTTCCCTCAACGGCTCGATTTAGCTGAGCTAGTGCAAGAACAGGGGCGTCACTTTCTTTTGCCAAGTTTTTTAATCCGCGAGCAATATCAGCAATTTCTTGCTCTCGATTACTTGCCCGTTTTGAAGTTGAAGTCAAGAGCTGCAAGTAATCTACGACAATAAACTCAATCTTTATGCGCCTCATGAGTTGCTTTACACGCTCTCTTAGCAACGATATCGAAAGCCCGCTCGTATCGTCAATGAACAATGGTGCTCCCGCGTTTTTCTCAACAGCAGTTAAAACCCTATCCCAATCATTGTTGTCTAAAGCACCTGAACGTATTGTATTCCCGGCTATTTGCGATTCGGAGGAAATAATACGCATTGCCAGTTCAGCTTGCGTCATTTCAAGAGAAAACAAGATGGAAGGTATGTTTTGTTTTATTGCAACATTGGTAAGGATATTAAGGCCCAATGCGGTTTTACCCATTGCAGGGCGAGCGGCGATTATCGTTAAGCTGCCGGGCCTGAGACAGCACAAGAATGAATCCAAATCCCTATAACCAGTACGTATTCCCTTTATTTTACCACCGTTTTTGTATGCCTCCTCAAGTTGTGCGCACGCACCGCGCATTGCTTCTTTCAGGTCACAAAATGGAGACTGAATAACATCATCGGAAATATCCGAAAGTTCATTCGCCATATTGGTAGCCAATTCAACACTGTTCACCACGGGCTGCTCTGTTGCAGAAAGTATATTCTTTGCAAAACGACTTAACTTCCTCCTCATCGAATCATTTTTTATGATCTTGAAGTATTGCATTATGTTATTCGCGCTTGCAACACATGACGGCAACTCAATAATCCTCTGCACAAGTGACTCCTCATACAAAGGATTATCTTTAACGCTATACATGATTGTTGCCATGTCTATGGCCATGCCTGAATGACTCACCTTTAAACATGCGTCGTATATTTGCGAGTTTACGTAATCAGAGAAGTCATCAGGTGAAAGACTTGATGCGACGAGATCCATTGTCGTGTTATCAAGCAATATTGAACCTAGCAATGCTTTTTCTGCCTCAACAATCCTATCAAGCATGACCACTAACCTTTGCAAGTCTTTGGGTTATATCATTATCCGCTACATTGTCCTGAGAAGCCTTTTGCTGATTTAACCCATGAGATTTAAAACCGCTAACACGCCCAACAAGGCCGTTTTCATACATCCAGTAATACATAGTGTACTTCCCGTTCTGTAGTTTTGTAAACGCACCATTGTTTAAACATGCATCCCACACAATCTTTGCATTTTTTGCATTAGCCCCGAACCGTCTCTGTAAAAACTCAGGAGATTCAAAAGCGCATCCTTCCGCAGTCGCACAAAGCATTTGAATCAACAACAGGTAGCGGCTCTCAGTCCTGTCACCACTACCTGTCGGTGTTGTTGCGTCCGCGAACAGGCTTGAATGCAAAACATTAAAGCCCATTCGAAACCACATAGCCTAACTCCTCAGATCAAAATGGAGGCTCAACGTCGCCATCAAACACGCCACCGAATGGATCAACGCTTGCTGCATCCTTCAAGCGGTTCTTGTTTAAATCCGACATCGGTTCAATAGGCTTATTTTGAACAGGTGCAGGAGTTTCCTTCCTCGGTACATATCCCTTAGCGTCAGCAACGAGGCTATTGAAGTAAATATTGCGGAAATCAACACCATTCTGGCCCTGTTTCACAGAAACATGAACAGCAACAACCTTCCCAATAATTGGTTTTAGTGCAACAGGTATTTCTTCCATATTTTGCGGAGGAACACAACCAACACGCAATATGTCACGTTTGATAAAGGAAGCGCTGCGTGCGTTCCAAAATCCATCTTTTTTCGTTGTGCGCATACCTTTGAACTCACCATCCGAAACAAACAGCTCATATCTCACAAACGGAGGTATATCTTTCCCACTTTTGCTTTGCGATGCCGGATCAAAGTACACACCATCTACAACAAGGTTGTAATCCCCTTCCGGTAAATCAATGTACTGATTTGAACTCGTTACGTCAGTTTCCTCTGAAAGCACATTTGCCCAATCTGCATTATCAAACATGGTTTATTCTCCTTTTGCTTTGTTTTCTTTATAAAGTGCCGTTGCCAATGCCTTTGCTTTTTCTTTCGGCAAATTTAACGGTGAATCTCCATGAAGCTTCTCTCCAAGTAAGCACTCGTAGTGAGCAAGAACATCAGAAAGTGTTTTACCTGAGGCGAATTTAACATCCATGTCGTTTTTGATGTATTCGACAGGATCAAGTTTTTGAGCCTTTGGCTTAACATCTGTAACTTTTGAAGCCGTCTCTGAGCGAAGCCAATTCCTTATTTTTACCCCAGTTTCCTCTGTAATCTTAACTGGATCAGTGAACAGTGTTGTTCTGTCCTTTCCAGCAAAAGCAATATGCGTATCCCTGTCAAGTTCAAACATTATCGTAAATTCATAGTCAACACCATCTCTTTGTATTGTCCCAACACCAACCTTTTGCGGAAGCTGTTTTCCACTTTTTTCATCCTTATTAAGCACGTACTCAGTCTTTGAACGCATTGTGGCAATAATATTCATTTTTGAACCAACGATCGTTTCAATCAACTTTGTATGCCTCGGCGTAAGTTCTGACCAAGCAATGAATGAGTTGCCCTTATATTTTGTACGAGTCAATGAATCAAGAAGTTCAAGCACACCGCCTCGGCCATTCCATTCATGAGTCAATGAGTCAATGATAAGATTGTTATAACCTGCCGCCTCAGCTTCTTTGATTACACGAATGAAGTATTCAGGTGGGAATCCTGACGGATCTTCTTCATCCCATGTATCAAAGTCAAATATGTCTGAGTACAATGATGCTGAACCATACTCCGTATCCAATAATGCAGTTCTGCCACCCAACCCTTTTGCAAGCAATAGTGCACTATACGTTTTGCCTGAACCACTCGGCCCGGTGAGTGCCATCTTTATTGTTGCGTTACTTTTTGTTGCCTTTACGAAAGCCATATCAATCCTCCTTAAACATCAAGTTCCGAATGAGCCTTACAATACTTATACTCATCCTGACACTTTGTTATGTCGCCACCATTCACACACAACGAAAGATACGGGCAATTCCTGCCTGACACGCAGCACTGTCCTGTGCTCTTGTAAATTATGCCAGACCGTATATCTCTCGCTATTCCCCACAGCTCACGCATTTGATTCTCAATATCCAATGGATCAAAAGTAACAATCCTTCGGAAAAAGTTGTCTTGGTTTATGTCATCTGAAACACGTGCCTTAAATTCATCGTAAGTTTCAGCCGTTTTCTGTTTTGCCGTAGTTGTTCCAGTTTTGCTTTTTGCAATCAATTCCGCCCTGCGCATTGCAAACTCTTCATCAGTTTCACCTTTACGCATTTTAAGTCCTGATTTAATAAGCACGTCGTAAATAGCGCCAACCACCGGCTCTTTCATCACCATTTCAATCGCACGGGCGTAAAGCATAATCTGCCTATCAATAGCAATCCGCATAATATATTCATCTGACACTGAGCTTGAGGTTTTATGTTCAAGAATAAACAGTTTTCCGTTCATGCGAACAATGCCATCAACTTTTCCTGAAACAAGCCATTGCCGTGATTTACGGCGCGTATCTGGATTAATCAACGGTATCTCAAATACTTTTTCCACATCAACAACATCAAACATGATGTCGATTTTGTTTTCACCTCTCCACTTATCAATGTACTTTGAAACCAGTACAGATGACTTTACTTGATCCGCTTCTGAAAGCCCAGGAAAATTCTCCGTCATCTCAACAGCATCAGCTTGAGTCGCCCCCCTGAACCACATTTCAAGGCCAGCATGAACAGCAGAGCCAACACCAAGCGACGTACTTTCTTCAATAGGCACAATTTCCTTGTTGTAGCGATAATCGTACTGTTTACGGCACATCTGGAATGTGCTGACCATAGATTGCGTTAAAACGTTCACCATATCGAACTCCTTTGTCAGTTTGCTTTGCCCGTAACAGCTTTTCTTATTATTTCGCTCGCAAGACCAGTTACGGTTAGCCCGCGATCATCTGCCATTTTCTTTAGCAAATCCCAAATTTCATCCTCAACGTAAATGCCACGAACAGTTTTCTTCGTAGCCTTTTCGCGAGGCTTCATTGAGTTTGCAACACTCTCCAAAAAGTCTGTCATAAAAACCTCCATACATTCAAAAAACCCGCAACCGTTGCGGGGTTAAAAGCGCTTGTAACATTATTTAATGAATAATACAAGCGCTTTTTTAAAAAATGTTTAAACAAAGACAGCAAAGACTATATTTCATAGTTATTTGACCGTTGTTCAAAGGAAGGGACTTGCTCAGGGTCGATTTTATCAGAGTATATATTTTCCCATTCTAACATTGTTCTTACAATACATCTGACATCAAGCCATCTATAATAAAACTCATTCTCATTTCCTGTTATGGACAAATCTTTATTCAATGAGTCAAGTATTTCTTCAAGCTCTTTAGCTAAAACATAGCCGCGCTCAAATTTTGAATGCAATTCTTTTATATGTTCCTGACGCATTCGATGCTTCTCTTCGCATTCACCCAAATCTTTCTCAACTAATTCCTTTAGTTTAGCCAAGACGTCATTAATTTGTGGCCGCATTGGGCTATCCGGCTTTAAAAAATCCTGAATAAAATCAGCGTCTCCATCCTCTAGCGCTTTAATCAAACACCTCATATCGAAGCACCATCCTTTGCTGCTATAATCGTTAATATGCTTGCGATTCATTTTGACAACTCCTTGTTCATGTCTTTCATGATGTCAACAAAAGCCTGTTTCAACTTATATTCCACGTACTGCTTATGTCCAAACCAACCGCCAAAAAAGCCAACGCCAAATACGGCGAGAATAATAACAATCGCAAGCGCGCGACTTAATTTAACAGGTTCTCCCAACCACCCATCACTTAAACGACTAACCATAACAACCTCCACTACACTCTTCGTGTTATTTTTGGAATGACGCCACCGGAACGAGTAACCATAACCATGCATCCGGCAACGACATCAAGTTTATTCATCGCGTCAATGCTACCAAGAGATACAGACCTAACGACAGCACCATCAATCATGACTGGCTTAATGTGGGCGACGGGTGTTTGCTTGCCCGTCTTTCCGATTGTAATTTCAACGCTAATGACCTGCGTCTCGTACTCATTAGTCGGAAACTTATACGCTATAGAATATTTGGGATGATGGTCTGTCGCCCCAAGCCTGAGTTTTGTTATTTTGCTATTGCACTTAAAAACAATTCCATCGCATAAAACATCAAACGTATCACGCAAATCCTCCATAATTCCAAATATCTGGTTTAATGACGGGCCTGAAATGTACGAGCCAAAACTCTTATACGGTACGACATGAAACCCTAAAGCCAACAATGAGCTCAACTTTATATTGTCTGGCTCATTATCATACCCACCGCCAAGAAGATCATAGGCAAAGAATGCGAGTGAGTATTCTGATGGTTTAAGCTCCTTCCGTTTACAAAGCCCTGTTGCCACGTTTCTGTAATTTGTGTCATTCTCCGTAGCCTGGCTTATCGGCAATACTACCTCTCCGCGAACTTCAATATCTGTTTCATTTATTTTCACACCATACAGCACTGAACCAATGAAATCTTTCAAACTTCGAGGAATATATTTCTTGTCAACATACATCTTCACAGCGTCAGTTATATCCTCGCCCGATTCACCATCGCCGCGAGTTGACGCCATGACAAGTTCTCCATTCCTGTAAAGCAATGAGCAAGCAAATCCATCAAGTTTTAAGCTGGCCCAGATATTCTGTTCTCCCGCTTTTGACATTTTCCCAATAAATTTCTCAACGTCCTCGAAAGAATGACATTTCTGCTGTGAAAGCATCGGTACTGAATGAATGACCTTGCCTCCCTTGCCTAAATATCCGCTATTTTCATTAAAACGCGCATCAAACTCGGCATCACTCATTATTGGCCTGCCTGCATCGTATGCGTCTTGCGCTTGTTTCCTTGTAACCATAAATCAACCTCACAAAAGTAGTACTCTCATTTGCCTCTACAGCGCGTTTTATACTAAAGGCGTGTGTTTATATGCCTATTGCACAAAATGTGCGTGTAGAGGCAAAATAGACGGGTAAATGAATGAACGCGCCTTGTGTAAAGGCGCGCGCGTGATTAAATGGCAGGCGCTTCGTAATTTATACGAGCCCTTTCTTTACCTTTTACCGATATTGTTGCGACACAATCTCCTGACAGTTTTTCCCGGTTATTTTCAAGCCAGAAATCTAACACATCAACCGGAGACATTGAACTTACGGCCCAAATATGGCCGTCACACATAGAACGCCCGGTGAAGTCTGATATACAGTTCACCTTGTAGTCTACAGGCTTCGTCTTGTCATTCAATGCCTCAAACAAGGTGTCAACCACTTCATCTTTGTTATTTGGGTCAAGAGCCTCATCACTTAGATCAATCTCATCAATGAATACACCATATTTCTCTGTAAACTCCTTAAATTCAGCCTCAGTCATTCCACGCGCCCGGCGCTTACGCTCTTTTTTAGGCTTTTGGAAACCAACAGCCGGATTGTAGTCAAAAACTTTCGTTTCCTTTGACGTTTTCATTTCAACCTTAATGTTTCCATTTGCGGCATTCAGAAAGTTCTCAACCCAAAACTTTCCAACGTCATCAATGCTAATGTTTGAATCAGCATGAAACACTCCCGTTTGAAAAACGTCACCGCCCTCATCTTTACAGCTAATATTGTACTCTGTTATTGATTCAGGCATTGACATTACATTTTCTGCATTTTTCATCGCAACTCCTTGCCAAAAGGCATGGTCAAGAATGATAAATCCTGCGCCAAATTGACCAGATTTGGCACAAATGGCGGCAATAAGCCGCCTGCATAACCTAAGACTCAGCCTGCTCCGAGCTATCATCGTCCTCCTTTTCGTTCAGTATGTACTTGCAGGCCATTTCTGCCCTGGATGAAGCCCATACGATCCATTTCGGGTTTCCCTGCAAGATCTTCATCCAGTGCTGTAAATACGCAACTTGATTTTCGATTGATTTATCTGGCAAATCGGCAATATTTGCCAAGTATGACGACCCAATTTCAGCTACAAGCTCCTCCTTTGAATAGCTATGAAGATTACGCTCAAAAAAGTCAGTCCCAAGATCCCGGTTCAATCTGTCTTTATGCCCAGTGCTATGAACCATCTCATGAAAAAGTGTTTTATAGTAATGAGAGATCGACTTGAACTGAGCCTTCTGAGGACACTTAATGTAGTCAAGCATCGGTGAATAACACGGTATCGTATCCTCAGTAATAAACCTCGGCCCTCGCGGTGTTCCTAAGTATCCATTCACAATATCATCAGCACTGAGGACGGATTCAGCGTTTCGCTCAGCATCAATCTCTGTCGTGTCCTCACGCACAAAACCCTCAACATCGCTCTCGTGAAATACCTTATAATATCTCAGGTACGGAATACGTTCTTGGAATACAACCTCTCCCTTTTCATTGTAATGCTTATCGCCATCAAGTAACTTCCAAAACACTGCCGTCCTGGCTTTTGCACCCTTACGAATATTAAATCCTAACGATTGGGCATACTTGAATGTGAAGTATTTCCCCGGCTTTCCAAGCAAAAACTGATTAATCCACGAATACGGTTTTCCATTCTGCTTTATTGCGCACTCACCATATCGTATTTTGTATGGCATATCCCAAGGGATTTCTCCCTGTTTCATGCGCTCGACTATCATGTCAGTAACCATCTGGTAAATGTCAAATCCCATATCAAACCTCCGTGCAAATGGCTGGCGATGTCGCCAGCACAACTTTATTTCATGATTTTAATCACCTTAATGAGAGTATCATAAGCCATCAGGCAATACTCCCGTTCCTCATCGTTCAATCGTTCATCATCAGATAACTGCTTTTCATTCTCTTCATTTGAACGCTTATCTTCATTTACAAGTTCAATGGCCTTATTGAACTTTCCATCGCAAATCAAATCCAAAAGCAATTTTGTATCAAGTCCACCAAATGGTGAAAGATTTAAAAATTGATTTTCAGGACCATCAAACGCGTCGCATTCATCAAACTTGTCAAGAACTTGCTCGACAAATACAGCGTATGACAAATATCTTTGCTTATCACTAAGTCTCATGATTAATTCTCCCTTAATCAAACGAATAAAAGTGCATTTCAGGTTCGGTTGCGGCGAGCGGCTTACCTTGTACTCTCTCATGACATTCAATTAAGTCATGAAGGAGGTTTTCAGCCTCATTGACCATAAAATCTACGTTTTCACCTTCATTATTGGTGAGTGAAAGAATGACAGTTCCGTCAAGCGTATAACACGGCTTCATTTTAAGTTTCGTAATAGCGAAGTCATGAAATACATGGTTTGCATTCAAGCCCTTGAGCTTTCCCTCGTCATCAACGTATGCATCCATCATACGATCATTAGGGAACTGAGCCAAACAAACAATGTCAAAATAACAGTCATTGAGAAGTGACTTAAATGACTTGTAGCTGTTCTTCACACGTTTGATGTACGGAACTTCTGAAATTCCATTATCATCCGGCGCTGGTATAACAATCACAGTAATTTCGTTCATAGCAAAACCTCCATCAGTGTTCGTTGAAATGTCACATAACCGCGTGACATTATAGGTTTTAACACCGTTTAAAGTACGAGTCAACAATTATTTTAAATAATATTTAAGCACTATTGCTTGGATGTTATAACACATACACGCGTTCGTATCATTATAATATAGCGCAGTTCAGCGTCTATCAGACACGAAAAGTCGTTTACTAAATAATGAAAAATTATTTGTTTATTTTTTTTTATTTATTTAGGCGCGCAACGCATTGAATTTGCGCAACTTTTTTATTTATGAAATGGTTTTAAAAGTTTCAAAACACCTTGTGAAACTGTTTTAAACGTAATGTAAAACTTTATGAGATACTTGTAAAAGTTTTACAAACAATTCACAATCATTTCATAGTCAACTACCCACCGCCTAAAGGAGGTGGGCTTGTAACTGACCCGTAGCTCTTGATCGAACTCTTGAAGTTCTACTACGTTTATTCTCTTTCTTCTTTTCAGCAGAAAAAGTGGCGTTACATCGTGGGGTGATTGACTGCACCCCAATACAGGGAGATATGCTCTCTGCATTTTTTGTTTGTTGCTTGATATATTCAAGACCTAACAAATATAGATTCATAGCACCTATTCTGTCATCGTTTGAACAATAACCACAGTTCTTGCAACAGAAAACATGGTGCTTTTTATCTCTGTTGCTATGCTCTATATGACCGCATTTAGGGCATCTCTGACTGGTATAATGTGGATCAACATTAACCACTAATCCACCACTCCTCTGTGCTTTATATTTCAGCTTTTGTTCCAAGTCATAGAATGACCAGCTCACAGAAACATAACGGTCTTTTTTGCGTACTTTCTCTGTCGCCTGTTTTACATTGGTTAAATCCTCTAATACAAAGAGTGTCTTTGAAGGATTATTGGTAACGAGTGCCTTCGATACACAATGATTAACATCATTCATCCAACGGTTTTCTCGGCTGCCAATTTTCTTCAATCTTCTTCGTGCAGACGGAGTTTGCTTTTTCTGTAATTCAGACCTTAGTTCCTTATAATGCGCTCTTTTATGTTTTATCTTACCTCCATCAAAAAATGATGATTTCCCTTTTGAGTCATAGGAAACCGCAAGAAAGTTTATCCCTCTGTCTATACCTACCACAAGAGAAATATCAGAAATCTGTAATTCTTCAATCTGTGTGGTTACAGGAATATGCAAATAGTATTTACCTTTATGGTCTTGAATAAGTTTAGCCGTACCGAACTTGAACTTATCCTTGTCGAAATACTGTTCCATTCCTTTTGAGTGGAATGGGCATTTCAGTCTACCCGACAGAGTGTTCACACTGAAAGTATCTTTAACAAGTGAGTAATCCCTATTCCAAACAAGGTCTAATTGAGGCTTTTTGAAGTTAGGTTGAATCCAAGTGTTCTGGGTTTCAAGAATTGTTTTATACCTTGAAATAACCGTGATTATAGCAGAACAAGCCATCTGTGATTTTAGACCATACACAGTTCTCAGTTTGTCATAGAGAGCCTTATGGATGATTTCACGTTTAAGGCATTTGTTATCAAAGCAGTATGCAGATATGTGGTTACAAGCCAGTCTATATTGTTCCATAGACTCGTTCAGATTAGACCTATCCTCTAAAAGAGGCTTAATCCGAACTTTGGCTGTAACAACGAAATTTGACATCTTCTACTCCAAATGAAAGTTCAACCAATCTTGAACTTTCATTAAATTAGATATTAAACACAAACTTGTTGAAAGTAAAATTATTTTATGTTAAATTGTTTTATATTAAATTATTCGCATTACTCCCACGGGCTAAATCCACTGGGTTTCCTGCTCACGGTTCTGATGAATTTGCCGTCTAAGGCTTGCATTCATGGATTTCACTTTCAAGATAGAAAGATTTATTGAAAGAGTACAGAAATTGCTATCTATGCGCGATTTATGACAATTTTACGAAAAGACACAAAAATCATAAAAAACATACAAAAACAGCAGAATCGCGCTTTGGGGTTTTACGTGTGGTATATACACCTACATGTAATTGTACAAACTACATATAGTTGAATGTGATTGTGTGTGGTTATGTGTAATTGAATGTAGGTGTTTGTGCGCATATGCCAGGCATGTTTATTATTTGTAAACTTTAGTTTAATATCACTAAACAAACGGCAAAACTTGAATTTCATTCAAAACCATGAACAAATGTTTAATGCGTTCATAAATGCTCAAAACAGGTCTTAACTAAAAAGTTACACGTGTTTGGTGTGATTCATTGCCTGTATGCTCAAAACGTTGTAACTGTTTATTTACCGCGCAAATGCTAGCCTTTATAGCATGCCAAAACGCACATTCAAAGCGCATTGAATCAGGTATTGCAACTATGTTGCAAGTGAATGATATTAGCTAAAACGCTAAATTGCCGCGTTTTATGCGTTCATATACCATACAATAAAAGCAAATAAGCCCAAAACCGCCTAAAACCTAGCATTTACGCGACTTTACGCACGTCAAAGCGCGCAAGCCTAGTATTTGGGCGGTTTTGAATGCGTTTAAAAAAAGTTGCAAAGCCTTTAAAAAAAACTTGCAACCTGCATTCAGTGTGCTATAGTGCGCCTTGACATAAAGGGCGGCTTACCATAGCCGCAAGCCACATGGCAATAATTGCCAGTGTGACGCCGGTTCATAACCCCATTGCTTTTAGGCCTTTGGGGCTTGCCCTTTGGGGCTTGCCCTTTGGGCTTGTAACACCTACACGTCAACGCGTAGGTGTTTGTGCGTGCCTAAATGTAAAAGTTTAGGTGTGTGCGCTTTGTGATGTTTTGTGACACCTTGTGACAATTTTTGTGATTATCACAACTTTTTGCTAAAGGTAGGTGTATTATGCAAAACATAGGTAACTTTATACATGATGTAGTTTTAGCTTTCATGGCCGAGTGCGAGAAAAACACAGTTGATGAATACCTGTCACTGTTTACCGACTTGTGTTGCACTTGTGGTGGTTATGATGGTAACGTGACATTTGACGAACTACTAAAACAAAACCGAATAAGTGAGGCCTTGTCTATTGTGGTCAAGTATCACTCAGAGTTCATAAAGGCTCAACTTTGTGATCTTGGTATCAATGAATGCCTTGATCTCGAACAATCAATATGCTTTCATCAAGCTATTACTAAACTAGAATACTTGCTGCTATGTTTGTCTGCTTGTGAGTATAGCAAGTAAACCTCGTGTCACGAGGTGTCATAAAGCGCAACGCGACTTGGTCTGAAATTCACTCAGTTTGTATTACGCTAGTACATTTCTTTGTTTTGCTAAACAACTTTAAACAAATTGAGGAGAATTTATCATGGCAAAAGCATCAAAAGCAACATTAATCGCTGAATACAATAACATGTTTGAAACTGGGCTGATTTCTGCTGAAGTACGTGACCAGCTAATTGAAAAATTAGGGTCTGTCAAAGTGAAAACACAGCGTCCAGCCGTTGACACGTCGGTTTATGGTGAACCGATCAACGGTTCAAACCCTGCTCGGGCCGCTACATTCATTAAGGGGCTCGACTATGTTGACATGCCTGAGTCTGAGCGGCCTGAATATTGTCAATTTCAGGTATATTATCGCGGAAAAGGTGACGACTTGCCTAAATTGGTAATCGACTTTTATACAACACGTCGGTTGTCAGGTATCATTAAATTGATTGATGGCAAGTATGTTTTGATGCAGAAAATGATGACATTTGCTGGTTTAACCAAGCATGATGTTTCTGAAAAGCTGTATCAACTTTGCTTGCGTCAACGCAACTATGATGCCCAGCTCGCCGGTGAAGCAATTTCCGGTAAAGCTGAGCAGTTCATTTCTGCTGATGATGCCAGCAAGGGTATTACTCTGAGTGAGCCCAAAACCAAGTCTGAGCCTGTGCCTGAGTCCGAACCTGTGAAAACAGCTAAGGTTCGTAAGGCTGCCAAGTAATCTTTCACCAATACAAATTGGGTGAATTTTAAACCAAGTCGCGTAAACTGTAACATCAAAACAGGAGGTTCATTATGTCTGAATTTGACACAGGTTTTCTTGATCCACGGATCAACTTTGCATGTTTTGTACTGTCATTTCTGATTGCAATCATTGCAATCATTTTTTCATAAGGAGGTTGAATGGCAAAAACAAAACTAAAAAAGCCGATTGAAGTTGAAGTGTTGCCACCACTATCTGAAACTCGCAATGGCGAGTTAATGAAGTCAGAGTCTAAAATCAGTGGTAAAATAAAGCTCACTGAAACTGAAATCGAAATTAGTGTAGACATTTGGTTAGGACGTAAAAGTCGAAAGAAAAACTAACAAAGGCGGCTTGATGCCGCCTTGAAGGAGACATTGCTATGTTGCAGAAATTGCTTGAACTTGTTGCGTGGTATGACGAATACATAATAGAAGTACACGCAGGACATGGAAAGTACGCCATTGTAATAAGGGACACACGAAAAGGAGGTAAAATTATTAATGATAACACGTACTTTGATACAATCGAGTACGCTGTTGCCTCTGCCTATAAATCATTCATTGATTATGCAATGGAAGAGAAAGGATATGGTGTGTACAAATGAAAACCAAGTTAAGACATGAGAGAATTCAAAGAATGGTGAAAAGCATAAACGAGGCTATAAAGTTCACGGAATTTTGCTGCTATGATCCATTCGATGAGATCTATAATACGGAAAGTTGCTTTTACCACAGAAATATTAAGCCCAGACAGTTCAAACTTGGAAACGGGTTTAAAGCTGTAAGAAAGAACAAAAGGTCTTACTATATAACGGCAATGACATGTACAATGGAATCAGAGTACGGATTAATAAATGTTGTTGTTTTCAAGCATGGTAACGTCAAGGTGGACAAGTGGGAGGCTTAGTATGCATTTTATAATGTCGTTTTCAGAAACTTGGAAAGACGAAAATGAACTGCGAGAAACTACATCATGGGATCAGAGATTTGCTGTTGATTTCGAGTCAATAAAGGAAATTGTAAATACAGTTGAAGGATACCGTAAGTACAATGAGTCAAAAGAAATGCCAACAGTAGTTCATGGAACAGTGTTGTTCATTAACAACGATGGGACGGATAGCGTCCTATTTCACTTTTGATAAAGGAGTAAGATTATGAAACACTTTAAGGTAGCGAAAAGGAGAACATGGCCTTATGGGTTTACGCATCGAAAGAGATTCAAAATCATAGATGAGTACCTTGAGTATTGTATGGAAATTGACCCTGAGCGAACGCTTTGGGCTCTCGAAAACTTTGGTCCGCCAAAGATTGGGTACGATTGCTAACACAATGACCGGCATGTCGCCGGTCACTCTTTGCTAGGAGGTTATTATGGCAAAAAACGTATGTGATGTGGAGCTTGACGGGTGTATTGTGGCTGTAAAGGAAAGAGGCGTTTTAGATGACGAAAGACGTGTGTACGTTTTCAGGTTTATTACGCTGAACATGGAAGTTGTTCATTACAACATTATAGCCACAAATGACAAATTAAAGGGAATGTTTGTGGCGAAGGAATTGAAGGATATGCAGCCATACAAAGTTCAGGACAAAATGAAAGGAGAAATTTACATGACCAAAAGCATCGTAATCAAAGGTATATTATGGATAGACAAGAACTTGATTACGGTAACGGATGTGAAATACCTGAATTGTGATATCGAACTGTAGGAGGAGCGCAATGAGAACACCACAGGCTTATGTAGGGATTATTGAACTTGAAAAGTACAAAACAGTGCGAGCAAATCCGGGAGATTTGCTCGATGACATGACTTGTGCGAAGGATGACTTTTACATCGTAACTGGAAAGACGCTAAGTTACTGCTATCCAACGCTGATATTCACTTCGTATGATGAGGCATTTGATTACTGGCAGACAATAAAATTTGCCAAGATACAAGGCGAGGAAACACAGTGGTGTGATATGAACGAACAAAAGAAAGGCTATTGGTGGCTTGGTGGGATGCCCATATGGGGATACATTGAAGGAGAAGAAAATGACTAGGAGATTAAAGAACACATGCTATGTGGACATTTGTATGCAGTTGGTCATTGGTAATTTAGACTTGATGAAGTCTTATGACTCAAAGAAACGAACAGCCTACGCGTCAAGGCTTGGTAATCTTTATAAGCTGAATATGAGGTCTTTTACTGCCGAGAACCGCATAAAAAATATGCACGATGGTGATTGGGTTTGGATTCACGGTTGGCTTGACGTGGAAAAGCAGCAGATTGACGTTCAGTACGCAAGGAAATCGGATTATAAGGAGTAAGCAATGATAGTCTTATATTGCGAGGAATGCAACGGTCCAATAACAGCAAAGGACGGAGGACTAAAGTATGGAAAATAAACGACTATCGATATTGTGGAGATCTATGACTCTTGAACCCCCAAAGCAAACAACACAATGTTTATGCAAAACAATCGGCATATATTTCATATCAAAATATGATGCAGATCAAAAAGATTGGTTGAATAACGCTGGTGTACCTCTGGATAAGTGGATGCCCGGTTATAAAGATGTTATTGAAACAAGAAAAGGTAGCTTTATAACCTTGGATGATCTTGAAAGGCTTATGAGTTACGAGTATGAACGATTTCTTTTGCAATCACAGGAGTAGTTATGCAGTCATACATGGGATATAAGAATTGTGTGTTTTATGTGTCATACAAGAATGGTGAGCAAGACTACGGTCACCTAAAGTCCTTCAAAGGAGTTCGTTCTGCGCTATCATTCGTTGAAAAGCACATGAACTCAGGCTTTATCTTTTGCTTTTACTACGTTCATCGTCAAGGCGCTGCATCGTACATAGGTCATATAGCCGGTTCTGCCGAATGCAAAACGCCGATTGAAGTTCGTGAACGTGCGTTACCAGTCCCGGTGGTTGTTTATGGAAAAGGAAACGTTGACTACGTTCCTGTTAAAATACGGGCATACGCCGACCATGAATCCGCCAAAAGACAAATAAAGTCATGTAACCTGGACGCGCGTATAACAACTTGGAGTGAACTGAGCAATGCAATAAAGGAGGATAGAATATGGAAAATGAACGAGAAATAGCATCAGCTAAAAATTATGCAGAGCTATACACGGCAATTTTCCCGCTGGTGTTATCCGTCGTAAAAAAGCACGATGGAGAGCTAATTTCAAAACGTTCTAATGACTGCATGAGGCAAGAATTTGAACAGATAAAAGAATTTGTGCTTAGCCGTTCATTGCTACCAAGATACATGATAAACATAGCAATGAGAAGCACCATACATGCCGCTGTGTGGCAAGAATACGAAACTGATTACGAGTGCATTGAGGCAGTGGTTAATACTAAACTTTACGGAGGAGCAAATGAAACTTAAATGCTACTGTACGGATGATAGTGTGATTGAGCTTGAATACCATCCTGAAAAAGAAGGGGTATTTGCTCAAAACAGAAAATTTGAAGAATATGTATTTTGTTTCGCTGAAAACGAGTGCAATCAATGGGATGATGAAGGCTTGGTTTGCACGCGAAAAGTCCTTCGCGTAATGATTGAACTAGGTGCTTGGTATGAAATAGACAGTATTAACAAGTATCCAACTTACGGAGTTTATTATGGAGACAAATTCATTCATGGCATACTACATGATGGAGACTATGTCCTTATGAATGGTAATGAAATCCATGATGATTTATGGGATGAAAACACTGGATATTTTCCTGCTATATGTGATGAAAAAGACGTTTTATTGCCGTACATGCACAACAATACATGGCTTGGTTACATTCAAAACGGGGAAATGGTAAGGGTAGACGATGAATAAGAAATCAGGCTTCGGCCTGATTTTGTTTTATTATTTTAGAATAATAGGCGAAGAGTGTCTGTTTCTAGCCGATAGAGCAGAATAGCGGTCACGATAGCGAACTAAAACGGCTAAATTTACTCACTCTATTTGCCCTCTACGCGCACGTTTTATTACAGGCGGCCAACTATACGCCCAAAGGTGAAATGTTTCCCTGAGAGGTCTGTGGAGTGTCTACGTTTACGCCTTTACCCATTGCAACATACCGTTTTATTTCATTTATAGCGGCCTCTGCACCTTTACAGACAACCGCCTTGTAGCCGCGTGAATTAAGTTCAGCGATGAATGACTTTTGTGCGTCAGAAACGCGGCCACCTTTCGTTTTCTTTAGCTCAATAAAGAGTCCATGAGCGAACGGTGTTGGGTAGGCCAAAAACATATCAGGTACACCAGACCGAACACCCTCAGCCTTCATTCGTGTTGCTACTATAATGTTTCGCTCTCCGCCATTTGGTATAGCAAATAGCAAACATTCTGGCACACCCAAGCCTCTGTGAGCAAGCGCCCACCACTTCATGATATTGACTTGTTCTGAGTGTTCAGTCTGGCTCATTTAATTAACCTTCTCCTCCGCCACCGCCATTGCCATCATCGACTCCACCATCGTTGCCATTATCGACAACTTCTGGATCGTCTGGGATATCGGCAATAATGTCAGAAATATCGCTTTCAAAATCAGTGTTTAGATCTTCGAGAACCGCCTCACCTGTTGCGCCATTTGGCTTTTTATTGCGAACACGAACCTCAGCCAAATACTCTGCTGTTCTTGCGATTGCACTGATAATAGCCGTACACTGTTCCTTTGTCATAGTATCCTCCATATCAAATGAGGGAAATTCCTCACTCAAACTGTACGACAAATGCGCAGTGTTTTCAAACGGTTATGAACTACTTATTGTTTCCAACTGTATCAACCAATTTAAATATGCGTGGTTTTACATTGTGCGTGTACTTGCTTTTTGCCGAATCATTCATGAATTCTTTAAATTCATCATCCGATGAAAAAATAACAACGCGGTATTCAATGTGAAAATTATCAACTGAATACTCATATTCTGCACCAGCAACGAACACTGCGTCATTGTTATTGCACCTATTAAACACAATCATTTGCACGCTCCATAAAGAGGGAAGCCCGGTGTGTGTGGGACGCCGGGCTAACACTGACAGAAGTTCGATATGGCGTGAACTGTTGTGGCAGTCAGCTTTGTCCCGGCATTGTCAAGCAGGACGCATCGCTTACCAATCGCATTAAGGGTGTGTACACAATTCAAGGCATAATGTCAAACACCAAATAAACAAACCTTTGCGTAATCAGGGCAGATGTTAAACTGTCCCCATAAAGGGTCGATAATGTATGCATCAACACTCTCATCGTACCATGAGTTGTTTGCGATTGTTGCTGACGTTACGCCAACCTTTTTTGCAACATCAGTTTGAGACATGTAACAACCGTCATACAGGAAGCGTTTTCGTATCTTACGGACAGTGTTATTGCGGCCACTTGACAGCCTATGACAAATCGCCTGACGTGAAACACCAAAATGTTTTGCGGCAGCCGACTGGGATTCGAACTTCATACCGTCAATCAGGCATTTTTTCTTTTTCATTAATGAAAGTCCTTTTTATGCAGCAATTACTATCCGGACACCAGTAAACTTTTGAGCGCTCTGGTATCCTCATACAAGGGTTCAGCTTATCTGGCTCATTATCGTAAAACCAGCAAAGGCATTCACCATTTTCAGATACGACGACTGTGCTGTCTGGTTCATGAAACAGACAGCACCCATACATGAAGCAGAGAAGTACCGTGCTCATGGATAAAACTCCGAATGAACTTGGGCGAGTTTGTTTGCCCATGACTCAGGAAACTTTGAATGATACCACCTATCATCCTTTTTCATCACGCGCTTAACGCAGAATAGCACGAATGACGGCAAGCCTATGACAATCAGGTATATCCATCCCAAGTATCTTGATTGCATCGTATGACCAATCTCATGCCTCAATACATCATCATTGCAACAAGTAGGTGCAAACACAAATTGGGCCAGTGAGAACGCAAATGTGAACCTCGTGCGGCACACTGTAACATGATAACCTGACGGATCAAATTTGAGTTCGTGTGTTCGCCACACAAATGACAGTACCAGACCAATTATGAATTGGGGCAGAGTCCATATTGCAAACGGCGTAAACATCACATATCCAATGATTTTTTTTGGCATGTCAATTCTTACAAAATGCTAACAATATCATCTATAATCCTGATAACCGGCTTTATTCCGTCAGTTTCATGCCTTCGTACAGCCGATACTAAAATATCCATTGCTTTACCGGCAGCATCATGTGCCCTATCTGTTCCATTCTCAACATCGGTTCTGTAGAGATATGGAACTCTTTTTATTAGCTGCATAGCTGAAACAACGGATGGTGTTTGGTCAAGTTTACCAAGCATCATATAGGCTGTTTTGGCAATACCAGAAACCGAATTAGCATCAAGTCTACGTTTTAACATAATATCTCCTTTAATCTTCGAAAAGCTGTTTCATTGCATTAACACCATCTTTTTCTGCCTTTTCATTAACCTCATTCACCTTCGCCCTGTATTTGTCAACTTGCTCAACAAGTGAATCTTTTTCTGTCATTGAAAGCCCGATAGGCGTACCATCTTTAACCTTGCACACCACGCAATCTCCATGAATAACGGCCTCATCAAACTTGTTGTTCAAGATTATGGGGTAATTCATTGGCTTTTCATTCCGCTTTGTGTATGCACATTGGTAAACAACAGAGTTATCAAGCCTATAATTTTGAGTATCACTAATGGAATCAACGTCAAGCATGTCACTGGCAATAATACGCTGTGTCATGTCTGTATCATCCTGAACTGAATACGCTATATACTTCGGACTTATTGCCGTATCGGAATAAACATAAAGCAGGTAAACCATATCAATCTCCATTGTTTAACAAACTTTGTGCTTCGAATATCACCATCCTGAAAAGCACTGTCTCTTTCAAATCATTATAACCGATTGGCCCAACAAGCAACAAGGAAATACGAACGAATTTACGCTCCTTGAAAATGTCTTTTGCCCTGGCTAATGCTTCTTCATAGTCATCAACAAGCTCTGCTTTATCAAGTATATTAACAGGGACGCCATTTGCGCTTATTGTTGGGCCAATGATCTCATACCTAATTCTGTATGGGCTGTTCATAGTACACTTCCTTCACAGGAGAAACATTGAGTCCAAATTCTCTAGAATCTATGCCTTCGATGTAAACGAAATTACCATGTCCTTCAACACTTACAACTGTAGTCCAATCCCCTGTATTGTCCCGTGACTGAATTTGTTTATCAGGCGAAAACGTTTTCAAATACTCAATCAGTGTTTTTACCTTCATGACAGTTCTCCCGTAAAGCTTCTTCGTTATGGTCAGCAAAGTAGTCAAGAAACTTTTTCATACCAGCAACAAGCTCAGCAGGTATATCTGGCAGCAAGGTTGCCGAGAGTAACAAACAACGACGTGATAAATCTTCAATAACCTTATATTTCCATTCAACACCGGCTGACTCGTTTAAGTGTTCGTAATATTGATTAAACACGCAAAGCACAGGTTGAACATCATGTAGTTTAGAGTTTTTCTCCACATCAAGTTCATCCGGTGCGTTGTCGTGTAGCTGATTTACACGATTCCACAGCCCTATTGCACTATACGCGTCGGCGATATAACCGCGTATATCTCCGGGCCAATTTTCAAACCATTCCGTTGAGTCAATGTCTTTACAAACATGGTATGCCATACACAAGAAATACTCTAGCTTTTCGAAGTCATACTTACCAAAGCATTCATCTCTCCAATTTTTATCAATCGTTGCTGTTATCGACATGATACATCTCCCAACGTTCACTAGCAAACCGGCGCATCAAACGACGAACATCACCGCCAAGCTCCCACTGTCCAACAATTTCACACGCATCCTTAAGCAATGACAAAGCGTTCACAATAATAAATCTCTCTTCGTAGTTCAGAGACAAATTTTGTTCAATGTTTCTAAACTTTTTGTTTTTAGACCAGTCATACCGAGGCTTTTCATCCGTTTCCATTTTCATACTCCCGTTGTATTTGTTGTTTGAAACGCGCCCAACGCTCGTTCCCTGAAATTCCGTAATATTTGTTTATGTCGTCACCAACCAAAGGACGTGGGCATCGCTTCTTTGTAACAGAGTAGTGTCTAACTACATGATTTATGTCGATTCCATAAATATGCATCAACCGGGCAATGAAGTTAGCCGCAAGTGATAGTGTCTTTTCAGGTATGTACCAGTCTCGATCCTCAACGCTTTTAGTTTTGAGTGACAGTTTCCGGTCCATCAAATCAATGCCTATTGAGTTTAAATTTGTTGCACCACAATACACTTGTTTGCCTTTAATTGAACAATGCCAAGCAGCAAGATTACAGGGAACAAGACATTCAATATTGCTTTCATCAATGGCAAAATGAGCGGATTCAGATACGCCGGGCTTGTTGTAGTATTCCCAGCACCACTTTGCACTGCACCCCGGAGCAACCGGGTAATGCAGAACAATCCATTCAACTGATTTTCCCTGACGACTTCCGTAACTAAAAGGCATATTACTTTCGCTCCCACTTGCTTGAAGGCATTAAAACGATGCAATCATCCTTCTTCACTATATCAAAGAAATCAAAACAGTCATCACTATTATCCATTGACTTGCCTATTTTGACCTGGGATGTACGAGTTATGCCTGAGTTCCAAGCCTTCTCTTTAAGCAGCTCTTGAAGCCTCAAAACTAAGTCACACAAAGTCATGTCATTTACTCCCTTTGTCGATCTTCATAAGCCTGTTTACTGTCTGCACTAGACCTTTTGCCTGTTTTGTTGCGCCGTTGCGCCGATAATTACGACCGCCCATGTTGTACGCAATGATTATGTCATTGAACGATGTAAATGACTTCGACAGGTGTGCGATGTACCGGGCGGCGGCATTTGTTGCACATTCAATATCTGACAGGTCTTGACAACTGTATGTTTTAGCCGTCAGCGGCATGAGTTGCCAAAAGCTCTGCGCACCTTTAACCGACACTGCATCTTCACGGCAGTGTGATTCCGCAACCATCAAGTAATAAAAATCTTCGGAAACGCCATTTTCAGTCAGTATTGCTTTCACTGTTTGTTCGTATGGCGCGCATTGCTCAAGCCATTCTGTCTCACCAGCAAAAGCATTTCGGCAAAACAAAAACACAAGCGATACAATCACCATTCCCAAACCGAAGCTCACAAAAACAACCAGTGACTTTAAAAGCGTGCTATCTACGTTATGTTCAATCATATTCCATCTTACAAAAATGCCTTCATTGGCGCGTGTAGTTTACAAATTAGGCGCACAATGTCAACAATAATTTTAACGACTCTACGTTCACTCTACATGCGTTTTGTAGGTTCAAGCGTATGATTGACCGCCTACACTACAAAACAACGCGTAGAGCGCAACAGAGAAAAACAATGGCCGCCCAAAGTAACCAAACGCCCAAATCATGCAAAAAGCGTTTGGAAGCCGGGCGGCCATTTACAACTAAGGCCGAATGCATGTCCGGCCTTAGTTTTCGGTTGATCCGCTCAACGGTCACGTAAGCGCTGGACTTTTTTACGCTAGTACAGAAATCGCGCCGGATTTATTGACCTGCACCGGTGGTCTTAACGCGCCATGCAACACGTTAATGCAAGAAGAGGGAATCGAACCCTCAAGGGGACTAGCCCCGACAGATTTTAAGTCTGTTTCCTTTACCAGTTTGGACATTCTCGCTCAAACAAAGATCATTCAAAAGAGTGTTCTGTATAATACTCTGATCTAACCTCTTCTTGAGTTTCTATTTTTCTATCTCCTGTTTGTATCTGTTTATTCCAAACACCAGAACAATGCCTAGAACAAAAATAAAAGCCTTTACATTTTTTCTTAGAACGATTCCTATAATTTAAAGACCCTGTGTGTTCAAATTGTTTCCCACATAATGCACAAGTTAAAACAACTGGAACACATCTTTTAGCATCATTAGAACAATGATTACTCCTAGTCATTACTCTAAGATTAGATAAATCATTATTCTGTGGATTCTGATCTATATGATCCACAGTTTCTTCATCTGTTAAATAACGTCCTAAATGACATTCCATAAGATATTTCGGATAAGACATATTTTTATGAGTACCATCATTAAATTTTAAGTAACACCTTATTCTACCATCTTTATTTGGTTTATAAGGTCTGCAAAAAGAAAGATTTTCATAAACCATAATAGATTCCTTCTTAAGGATAAAGAGAGAATGGTGAAAGTGTTTACCAATTTCACCATTCTCGCTGAGGGCTCTGATGTATTGGCACCATCACCCATTCCCCGATAATCGTAAAGTTGACCAATACCTTTACGACTGTACCGACCTATTGGCTTGTCAGGGATTCCAAGCGCTCCAACCAACTAAGACAATAAACCATTTCCATTATCATACGTTAGGACTTTTTCAGGCTATACGTTTCAGTGACTATATTATCTCCAACCACCATTTATGTACACTCAATAGCGATCTTCGTTTCACCCTCCTGAACTAGCTCTTCGTAGCAATGGTTTATTGTCATGGTCAGGGATGGACTCGAACCACCAACGTTTCTAATGTCACGGATTTACAGTCCGCTGCCTTCAACCAATTCAGCGCACCTGACCCAATCCTGCTACGGCGCATTCGCACTTTCACAGGACAAAAAAGCAAGAACTACGGGCTTGCCATCCGCGTAAGCACCGGGATTCGAACCCGGTTTGTAAAGTCTGATAAGGCTTCTCCGGAGATACAGTTTTAACCATGCCTAAACTATACTTACTCAAAGACTATGCTCTGTTACTTGTTCATGCTGACAAGCATACTCTCGCCTGAACATACTGCGATTGCACCCCATACGTGCAACAAGCTCTCCGTGTTCTCGCCACAGATAAACGTCCTTTACTAACGCGTGAGGAATGCGTTTAAGGCGTTTGCAACCGCCTTGAAATTCTGCCTCAAGGAATCGAACCTTGCCACCTTGATGTTCCTTCAAGAGCTCTACCTCTGAGCTAAGGCAGAATAACCTGCAACCAGGAGCAGTTGCAGGCGAGTGATAGTTTCTCGCTCATACTATCATTTGAGCAAGATGCCGTTTGTCATTTTTAGGAAGCGGAAAACGGGCTGACGAAACGAGCTCCTTGTAGACCAACAGTTACTAAGCGCCTTTCACTATCGGTACGTACAATAGTGGTGATTGGGCTTGAACCAATAACCTTTCATTTATAAGACGAATGCTCTTACCTGTTGAGCTACACCACTAAACGAATAAAATGATCTTTTATTCAATTATCAAAGATCCGCGCGGTTCATGAATTGGGGGGGTTCATAAACCGCCAAGAGTTGCCACCGAACATAGCCACCGTGCTTGTATGGCTAGGAGGTTAAGCGCGTATTAACATGCTAAAATAAACATGTCAACAATAATTTCAAAAAAAAGAGCCTACGGGGATTCTCACGAATGCCGCAGGCCGAAATATCTTCCTAAGAGTTGCGAGGCTTCAACATACACCAAACCATTTACATTGTAAACAAAAAGCCGCCCACGGGAGAAGGCGGCCTTTTGCACTGCACACTTGCTTAGTGCCGGGAGTATGCAGAAATTTCTTTAATCCTCAGTGGCTTCCATGTCAAGGCCATAATATACGCGTAAAGCGGTTATTTGTGCGGCGCATGACTCGTATGCCAAAATAAGCCGGCTTGCAAACATTGCTAAATCCTCATTTGTTTTGATTTCCTTTGCCTTTGGCTTCGCGCAAGGAATAAGCAGAGCTGACGGCGGAGGTACAATTTCAGTCTGAATCACAGTACGGTCCGAACATGTCTTGCACGCTTGGAGGCAACTCGCATTTAAGCCAATCAGAAGGAGCATTAGTAATTTGTTCAATACGTTCTTCATGGTGTTCCTCGGCTGTTTCTTTTTCAATAGCAACTTGTTCTGTAACAACGTTTGTACGCTCAATCATATCGCGTATCACTTGATTCTCTTTTTTCATTAAGTCAAGTTCAATGTTTAATTGCTCTGTTTTTGCTCTAGCTGCATCAATTTCACGTTGCGCGTGTTTACTTTGACACTGCGTGACAAGCAAGCTGACGATTAAGCAGAGCGTTGAATAAGCAATGATAGCAAGCGCGGCCTTAATTGACATGATTAAACCCCCATACGTGAAACGACAGGAGAACTACGAAGAAACTTGAGGGTGTTGTAAATGCTTTCAGCGCCCTTGCGTATCTCTTCCATGCTCATTTCTTTTGACACGCACACACGCTCAACAAACGTGTATCGCATGAACTCATCACATAAAATGTCAATCTGTTTCGCAAGATTTGAAAGATATTCAACAGGAATACCTGATTCACATTCGCGCCCTCGGCTTAATACCCTTTGTTTTGCAACGTTCGGATCGCAGTCAAGATGAACAACCAATGATGGATACATTACATTTCGGCACATGTTTGCGAAAAGTTCCGAGTAAACATCAACCTCTTCATCACACATGATACCGTCCTCATGCAGCATTTGGACGAAGCATGAGTCACCAAACATTGAGCTATCCTGAACGCTCGAAATGCCAGCAAGGGCTAAATCCTGTGCAAGCATTTGCTGCTCGTAGCGTTTGTTGAGCATATTAATCTGCATTGAAAACGCAAATCGGTTTGGATCTTTGTAATAAAGCGGAAGGAGCGGATTATCCTCAACCGGCTCCCATAACCCCTCACAACGCCTCTCGTTTTCGATAATCACATCTTGAAGAGCTCTACTCCAAGTTGATTTACCTGCGGCAATCGTGCCTAAAAAGCAAACATGATAGCCGCAGTGACGTACACCTCTGGCAAGGCATGACTCTTGACAGTCTTTCACACAACTCACTTTTCAGTCTCCTCGTTCTGTTTCTCGGTTGACGAAACCTTCACTTTTATATCGCCCTTTTGAGCCTCAATTTGAGCCCCTCTGAGCCAGCCGTTTGCAAGCACTTTCTCAAGTGTCCGCAAAAGGACATACACACCACTAATCACAAGTCCGCCAACTAAAATCACATGACGAGCATCATCGGACAAAACTTCAAAGTCAATTACAGCACCAACAAGAAGTGCTAACACAACAACAACAACACACCATCTGTACGAGACGTACTTAGGGATTTTCTTATCTAAGATAGGCACAATCACACCGAACGTTAAAATGAATGAAATAACAACAATGGTTGCTATAGTAGGAGAAATCATGACTCACTACCTCCAATTCAGCCTTGATCTGCTGTAATCATACACAAAGCAAGGTTGAAAGAATTACTATTGCTTGTGTCGCCATACAACGAGGACAAAAGAACAAGGTGTACCGTGTTTGCACTAATGGTTGTTTGAGTGTCTCTTTGGAATCCGGCTAAGTTTACACTTGAAACAGTAAAGTTTCTGTTTACAGCAAAAAAGATCTTGTTATTTCCCGCATTTGAAAATGACACATGCTTCCCCGGGTTCCAGACGGTATCACCACCCAAAACGGATGTGCTTATGAAGAACAACCCTATTGTTCCTGCTTTAAGCAGGACAGAAGTCGTTCCGTCGCCAGAGAAAGGTATGCATCCACTAAGATCACCATAAACTGTAGTGCATGTAACCGTTTCGCATTCAACGCCGACACCATAGATCGTGGCCCATTTTTTGGAAGAAGAGCCGAGGTCTTTTGAGTTGCTCGTTTTGGGTGTGATATTGGAATCGACAAATCCATTTATGGTTACATCAGCATCAAAAGTTACAGCACTTCCGTTGTCAAACGTGACAGGACTATCTTGGAACGTTGTATCAAGTGAATTAACCATAAATCCACCAGATAGAGAACCTGATTGGCATCCAATATAAATATCATTCGCCTTTACATCTAGTCTTGCTGTAGAACCCACGCCATTTTTTTGAACGTACACTATATGTGCGCCAATGCAGTTCGGAGGCTCGGTGATTTCTAAACCACAATCAGTGTCAGAGACATTGACAGTCAGTACATCACCTTGTTTTGCATACACGGTTTGAAGTCTCAAAAAACTATCAACATCAAGCTCATCGACGCTCATAGCTTCATCAACATCTAACTGATGCGTGTAAATGTGATTCACATATACTTCATCAAGCCTAGAATCGGATGCGCCGACTTTTACGGTTCTATTCGAATCTGTATAAATATAATCAACGTCAAGATGTAACGTTTTTCCACTGATAAAGACATGTCCCTCATCCCATGTATCAAGATGCTGTAGACTAATGCTGCATACAGAGTCATTGTTATCATCTTCCAATGTCATAAAATACCTTATGTAGCGACCACTAAAGGAATTATTTACACACTGACGCCCATGCAAACGCCTAGCATCTGCATCACGGTTATACATCTTTATGTCGCCAAATGTTTCCGTATTGAATGGACCAATGGAAAATTTTAGGTCAGAGTCAGCAACGGTTGAGTTTGGATGCTTTACGAACCGTATATCACTTGTACTAACCTCAAAATAAGGAGGATTTACACCATCATTTCCAGCAATGACATCATTTACTGAATAACCATAATAATCAACGTTACTAATCCGAATCAGCCCACCGAGATTCACATTATCTGGTACTGCAACTAAACCTGCATAGGTATTGTTTGGGAAGTTACCGAACTTAATAATTCGTTCTACATTCAATTGTGCGTCTACATTTACACTCTGACTATCAAATTTACATTTTTTGCAATGAAATGTAAGTAATCCTGAACCATCATCATTAATCCCATTAGATTGAGCATCTCTTGAGGCCATTTCTATAAAAACACAGCCAGTACCATCACCTTCTAATCGAATATAGTATTCATATACAGGATGATCTTGACCTGTTGGCTTATAACATGAAAGCCATGTTTGTAAATGACCACTTTCATCCTCATCCTCATCTTTTGTGTACGTATTTACTTCATCATGAAACGCAACCATGTCATAAAATGACTTATAGCCATAAATATCTTGATCCGGACCGTTAGTAGAATCTCCTTGATTGTGTGTAATTACAACACGATCTTTCAGATCATTGAACTCTGCAAGCGTTGCAAACAAAGCCGTTGAAGTAGTGATAACAGAACTGTCAGGAACGTTGTATGAAATATCAAACAACGTTTCAAACGTTGTGATTGCGTCACTTGCGTCAGGAAGATGAAAATCAGAGTTTGAACTAACAACCGCTATAACATAATCATTACTGGGATCATTCTCTGTATGACCAAAAAGCATGAGCGTTCTTGCACTGCCACCTGTTGTAACTCCGCCCTCAAACACAGATCTTGCCATGACGTGATTCTGAGCCGATCCAATTAACGTTACATCGGTTGATGTTGTCATCGGACTTGAGACACGCGTAGTGACGGCAGCTGCCTGAACGTCAGTGTAAGAATTAGTGAAGGCATCACACCCAGCAAGTACAAGTTTGTTACCAGATGTAGCTGAAGCAAGAAGCTCAGCGCCCTTATAAGTAACTGTCGAAACATCAAATGCCATGTCAATGTCTCCTAAAGTAAAGCAACGTCATCGTTATCAAGGTCAATCACGCCTTTGCAGCGTTCTTCAAGCAACAATTTATAGTCTTTCATTAGCCCAAACTGCTTCATCATGAGCTGAAAGTATTCCTCTCTTCCATACTTGATGAAGTTCTCATGCAGATACCTACGCAAGCCTTCAAGGCGAATAATGAGCTGCCAATATTCACCCTTTAGCCGAACACGGTAATCATCGCTAAGCATCCACTCAACTGTATCGGACAATTTATACTTAATGTTCATGGCTGTTCTCCTTAGAGAATATCATTGGTATTAGAGTTATCCCATCCAAGCAAAACACCAAGGTCAAACCCATCATTCTGACCACAATTCATCGCTATAAAATTGCCACCCTGGTACGTCGTGCCACCCATTCGCGTGGCGAAAATCGACACGAAGCGCAACACATCATCTCGGAAAAAGCCTTTCGTGCAGTTCCCATTGCCATCAATGCTAGGCATATTACGGGTGTTATTGTATGACGCGCCCATTGTGAAAGAAAGACAAGCGGCTGACCATGTGAGTTTATCGCCGATAGTAGACACAGAACGCATCGGTGAGTATCCGGGAAGACATGATGGTTTAGTTGAAAAGCTTGGACTAATTGACTTCAACTTTTGTGAATAGCAGTCTTGTGAGCTATCTAAGCAATCAACGTTAGCGCTACTATTTACCCAATAATAGTTATCACTTACAGACCTAGGCGCGTAGTCGTAAAAATAATATATATACGGGGCATAATATCCAAAGCATGTTCCCGTAAACCCCCCATCCCCTGAATTATATCCAGGATCGCCATCAAATATCGCCCCAGCAATATCCCATACAGCACCGCATCCACTTGGGTACGATGAGTTTTTGAAGAATCCCTCAATAACTACATCTTTAACCGCATAACCAAAAATGTATGTTCTATTCTCTGTAGGTGAGTTCAAAATTGATGTATCACCACTGGTATATGTTGTACTGGCTGTAGTTGGTGTATAAAGCCCGTATGACGGGCAAACCGTTAATTCTGCCTTCCTTAGCGTACCAGTATCTATCTCGCCTCCATTTTTCCAAGAATCAATACCGTTCGCACCAAAAGCGTGCGCAAAAGTCACTGGAAGTCTATATTGATATCCATCCGATAAGCATTTACTAATTGGAATATAAAATCCTTTTGACGGATCACTCTTCCACGATGAATCATTATGATACCCCCTTGCCGTGATAATTGCATAATTTGTGTTGCTATCTGGATTTTCAAAAACTGTCACAAAAGCGGGATAGTTTGTCTCTGATGTCCCGTGAACATCCTGAATATAAACAGAACTTGTTGAACCAGGATGACCAACGGGATCATACTCAATATCTTCCTTTATCTCACTATAAACCGATCCATAGTCTGATGGTCTTTCACTAAACCAAGCCGCAGAAGACAATGTAGCGCCGCCGGATAGTTCATACGCCTTGTATGAAGCCCGAAAAAAGGCGGTTACACGAGCCAAGTGTAATGCATACGCCCACGCATAGGTTGTCCCAAAATCTGCCGCATGATAAGTAACTGATGCCGAACCATACCCAAATCCACCGCTTGCCATATATCCTCCTTATGATCACGATATTGAATACTTAATGTAGCATACGCTCGCCGCATTTGGCCCCCAGACTAGACGCAGATAATACAGACCGCCAGAGGCCAGCAGAGTTAGGCTTGCTCCGGTAATATCCACTGAGACATCGCCGTTTGTGTATGCCCCCAAAAGCGTGTAAGTTTTAGTCTCATCAACCGAAAGCCCTGCATCCGCTCCGGACTCATACAGTACATTAGATGAATTTGCCGTCACAGACTTGTTCAAGTGCTGGTATGCGGACGCACGTAAATACGCCACAGCTTCGACAGCCATCTCGATCTCACCATACAGCGGCGTCTCACCGTCCTGCATACCGCAGCCATATAGTCCTTGATGATCTGGAATTTCTTCACCCCAAGGAACAAATTCAAGATCTTCATCCCCATCGGTTGTCATTACACCATAATCACCATCAACGGTAAGATTGGCAACAACAACCTCTGCAAAGCCTCCGACCTCAGCACTCGGATTATTTTCATTCCAAAGTTTAGCGAACAAAGAAGCATCCAATGAGTTCTTTAATCCACCAATGCCAGTTGTGTATCCGCTATTTACGTACCCGTATATTGCAGAATTCGCACTCTCATGCGACATACCAGTTATAGTCTCAAGATAATCAACGGCTACATCTGGATCATCTAACGGTACTTCTGTAAGTTGAACGTAACACTGAGGGTAAGAAAACCCATAGTCATAAAACGCTGCCTCAGCAAACCAATAAACAGTATCATTGTTGCTATCTAAAACAAGTTCATTTGCAATAAAGTATCTCGTTGATCCTTCACCGTTTGTTGTGACAGACAGAGATTTGATAGGTGTGTTTGTACTGTCAAGAAGCCAAACCATAAGACTGGTTTCGGGAGCAGCGCCGAGTGTCGCAAGCAAGTTTATGTCATACCAATACCCCCAACCGTCAGGCTGTACAGGATAAAAGTAAGTCGCATTATACTCATATCCATCAATTTCTGACCCAACTTGGTCAATATACGCATATCCCTGTGTGGCGTCATAAGTACCGAAATTTGCGCCTATTTCACAGGATAAGAAATTAGTAGGGTTTGTTGGAAACGTTGTGTACCCAAAGTGTTCCAAATCCTCATAATCATACGCTTGGCCATTAACGAAATACTTGGTAACTGACATGATAGCGTTCCTCCTAGATAGTAATGTACGGGATTTGAACCTGTGTGTCACCTAAATACATCGTTATTGTGCCGTTACCAAAACCCATCTGAGCCGTCTCGGTTATACCGGCAGTTGTACCCATGCAAACGTTAAGCTCTGAAGGTGCATTTTCAAGATGGTTGCGGTCATACCTTACATGTGCAGGACAGGCAAAGAAAAACCAATCATGAAACTGCCTAATCTTATTGTCAGACGTATCGATGAAATCAATTATCAAATGGTATGGCCTGTTTGCACCAACATCAATCCTCAAATCATAATGGCCAGCACCAACCGTTTCATCAAGAACATGACGAACATAAGGCTCTGAGTACGGGAACCTGTTATTCAAATGAATGAATATGTTTTGCCTGCGCTCATCCAGCGTCATTGGGTTGTATAGGGTAATATTGAGCAATGACTCCCAATATTCTATGGTTTGCAAATCACATGTTTGAATGAAACAGTTTGCACCAACATGATCTTGCCTCGCTAGGTACTCTAAGAGCTCGTCGTTCAGTGCTTTTGCGTATGCGTAAACGTCATTGATTGCCTGATAAACAGGAGGCAATAACTTTTCAGCAATATCGTACCACTTCATGACATCACCTATACCGAGAACAGGGTTATATCTGTTGTGCTATCGTCAATCCACTCAAACACAGCACCGGTTGTTTCCCACGACACTGCGCCACTCTGATATACACCTCCCTTTGAAAGATTGACAAGAGGGACATCAACAACTCCGGGAACAAGTGCGGCGGCCATGATAAATGCTTCGCGTATAATGACCTGAATTGTGTTAGATCCAAAAGCAAGTTGTTCTTTCCACGTATTCTTTTGCTCTTGGATATACTTGTTGATGTTTGATTTTATTTGTTCGGATACGCCTTCGAGTGAATATCCGCTCGACAGCTGCACACGAAGAACAATACCAAGTTTTGGATGACTAGTAACCGTTGCGATGTGAACACACGCACAAATTGGCGCAATTCCATACCCGGTATTTTGTGGCACACCATTGTACATTGGGCAAATAGCTTCTTGAACCGCATCAACCAGCACAGGACTTGCAGCCTTCATGTCATCGTTTAAGATCCATATTTTAACGTGACCTTCTTCTTTAGCACCAGAGGCATTCGTAATTGGAAACACTTGTAACGCGCCTATGATTGATTCTACACCTGCAACATCATATTTCATCGCAAGCATTGTTTCACGGTATGATGCAATGTTTCCTGCAAACGAAATTTCAACAAGGCTTTCAAGATATCGCTGACGCAATGAGTTATCGTCCTCAATGTTGCTACCAGACGTTATCATGTCACCAAACACGGCATTAGAAAGCCCAGAGATAAAACTAAGCGGCCTAAGCTGTCCGGTTGGCTCTGTAATTTCACCGGGATTTACGCACTTAATGATGTATTTGAAGTTATCACCATCTGGACCAACGTATGACGTAACTTCCCACGTATTCTGCTGACTATCCGCGAGCTGAAATCCAACAGTAATTCCAGAAATATTTGCTATCATGTAATAAACGGCAGAAGTTGCGGGAAGGCGCGTTACACCTCGTTCCTCCGCCTTCAAGTCAAGATAGTCACCTACGGCAGTAGTCCCGAATGCGTTTTTCTGAACATCAATCAAGTCAATGTAAAGACCTTCAATGGCCCAAGCTGCTGCCGATAGCGCAGTACGTATAAGAGAGCCCTCGCGCTTATTTACCTGTTCAGTCACGCGAAGAAGCATTGACTGTAAAAGTTCTCCCATTGTGTGCCCGGATAAATCAATCATACGCCTACCCCTTAAATAATCACATCGGTTGTCATGTTAAGTTTACCGAGCTTAGTGTTTACAACAAAAGATACAGTCATTGTTTCATCGGAATGAGAAAACTTGAAGTCACTGACTGAATCAATACGATCATCTATTGACAATGCATCGGAAATTCTTTTCTTTATGTTTGCCCTAACAAACGCTGGATCTTGACCAATAAGGCTCTCAAACTCGACTCCGAAATTTGAGCCCATTATCGGATACTTATTCCTCTCCGTCATCAATGCGAACTTTACATCCTGTGCTATCGCATCAATGTTTTGAATAATCTGACCGAGTTGACCAGTTTTCTCGTCAAGTATCCACTCCTGAACCGGATATGTTACGATCTGTACGTCCATGACTAAACCTCATCTCCATCTTTCTCGTAATCACCACCATCATCTTCGCCGGGCTTATCAACCTCAAATGCCCTACTGAGGACAATGAATTGCTGACCTCCGGACACTCGCGTCATTATAACATAATCACCGACCTCAAGCGCACGGTTTATTGTTACCACGGTTTCATCGCTTGTTTCATTGTATTCATACGGCAGATTGTGGCCGTATTCACTGCAAAACGCCTCGATGGTAACATCAACAATCTTTGTTTCCGCATTAAATGATTGTGTCGGATCTGTTGTACCTGTCGCAGTACCGGTAACAGGACCGCCCATTGCTGACGAGCCAGTCACCGTAAGAGTTGATGTGTGTGTGTGCCCTGCGATATCTTGCCCAATTTTATGCGTATGCTTTTTTATATGCAGTTTTTTGGCAACAACAGATTGAGTAAGGATTATATCATCTCCGTCAATCACTATACTTCCAGATTCAACTCCAAGCTGAATTTTAAGTGGATTTTTGCCAGTAACCTTGCCTGTAAATAGCTGTCCGTCACAACAATCTGAGCAATCGACAACGCCCTTAGCTATCTGCTGTATATCATTAATGCTAAACATCAGATCTTACCCCTACTAGATATGCGTTCTGTCATTGCTTTCCACTTTTCAACGTCAACATCACCCGGCAAGACATCAGCCTTTAAAGACATTTTATGAATACCTTGTTGCCACTCATGAGTTACGGAATCAAGATAAACAAGTTTTGATTTGCTAACATCAAGGAAAAAATTCTCAAGCCAAGGAATGTTTATGCGAACAAACATACCAGCCCGCAACCCTGTTAGCCCAATCGTATCTATATTAAGCGTTCTCTTTTCGCAATCGCGGCTACACAATTCAATAGCCGCACGTAGCTGCATCTGCTCACTGTTTCTGCAATACGCGTTTTCAATTTTCTCGTAGTAAACAATTGGCCCCCATTTGTCTACCATATCAGGATCTTTTGCCTCCCATCCTGAATATCCACCTTCTGACGCACGCAAACACCAAACCGTATTCGCTGATTCATCTATTGATGTATCAATGCTTAGGTCAAAAACAGCAGTTCCAGTACCAATGACAGGCGGTTCTGTTACGCCCATAACTTTTTGTGACAACTGGTTTGCAGTACAAAGCAAAAACTTTCCACAATTATCAATAAACACCCAACGCTCGCCGGGACGTGTCGCTGCATACTTTTGACCGCCTTTTGTCGTAACACCATTTTCTGTTGCCGTTGCCTTTAACTGAGCCCATTCTAGCAGCTCATCAATAATGCTTATTCCACTTTCAGCAATTTTAATCAGCCGGATCGGTGTTACGCCCACAAACTCAGCTTCCATTTCATCAGCCATCGAACGAAGCCCACACTGCTTTACAACATCGCGAACTATCTCACTAACGTCTATTCCCTTTGAACCAACCCACTTGCCTGTGGCGGGATTTTGAAGGTAACGCATAGCATCAAATGCCGTGAAACTGACCACTCCATAGCGGTTTATTGAGTACGTAAACAAAAAGCCTACAAATACACGCTTGAACATGCCATCGTTGTCAGTGGCCTCAAGAATGACCATAGAACCGGGTTCAGGTAAAAAGCCCCCGGTGTCAGGAATTTCACCCGTAAGTTGGGCTGCTGAGACACGTGCTTCTGTAGACAAAGTAAGACTTGATGTGTTGTACACAAGGGCAAAGTTCTCATCCAGCTGCGGGCCTGAGCTCGTATGGCTTATCGGTGTAATAATAAGCCTCGTCTCACTTGACATTGCACTAGCCATTCGTGAACCCCTTTAATGTGTTGGCCATGTCCATCTCTTCACCTAAACTACATGATGTACTATTTACCCAACCAATTCCACTAAAAAATACGTTATGTAAGCCTTGTGAGAAGGGCGGCGGCAATACGCGCGTAACAATCTCTTCGCTTGCAAAGATGATTTGCTTTGTTTTCTCCCAAAGTTCCTCAAGCTCTTCCTCGGTATATACCTTACCAAACAGTGTAACTTTTCGACCTGAAACGATAGCTCCGTTTTGTTGCGGCCTGTTTTTCGACAGAACAAGTTTCTGCTCAACAACCTTGCCATCCTCAATTTTTTGACTCTCAATCTCAGCAAGCGTTGAGGGAGATGCATCCCTGTACTCACTAAACGTCATACTAAAGTATGTGTCTCCCGGTTCACCTCCCTTATCGGTTATAGAGAAATCAAGAATCACTGCACTGTCAATGATGGTGTCAAAGTATTCAGTCTCAAGCGTTTGCTCCTCCTCAAACACCTCATCCGTGTACGTCAAGTAATCACTGCCCCTAACAATCGTAACCTGAAATATGACACGCTTTTGCTGCAACGTCCTGAAAAACTGAACATACCATTCCGGACTATACCACCCATCCATATTATTCGGCAGGGTCGTAAAAACATGCTCACGTGGAAAAAATGAGTCAAAAGTGAATGTGGCCAGCTTTGGTCGCTTAGGTATGATAATCTCACCTATCCCTTCAACATCATAGTTAGCGCTATCTCCTGGATATGTCACGGTAACTTCCTGTGGGTTGACTGGCAACTGAACGTTGCAATAATTGGGAACTGTGAACCAAATTCTGTATCCTGACATCCTAGACCTCCTTCACTGACGCCTATTATAATATTTATTTATTTTTTTATTTATTTAGGCGCGCAACGCACTGATTTTGCCTGACTTTTTTATTTATGAAATACTTGTAAAACCTTCAAAACACCTTGTAAAAGTTTGTGAAAGTTTTGTGAATAACCTGTAAAAGTTTCACAAGTCATTCACAAACTGTTTACATTATGCATATTTCTTTGCACGAGGTGAAACACTTTTCGGATCCCTACGACCAAGATTCATTATCACCTGCTGCGACGCTCCATTGATTGTTGTATTCACTGTGCTGCTTGTCATCGAGTTGTATGCAGACCCGATTTGCCTATCACTGAATGCCTTTAGCCATTTTAACTCTTCTTCCTGATCCATTGATTCTCGAATCTTACCTGTATCTGTTGATATTTCATCACCAATACCAAGCGAGAGTCCAAGTTTTTTGTCAATCTTTTCAAGTAGTCCCGTTATCCCTGTTCTCTTAAATAAATCTCCCCAAGTCTTGGTTTCATCCATCGCTTTGTTTACACCGCGCATTGAGTCAATAAATTCACGCGGAGCGTACTTTTGGAGCTCTAATTTATACGTGTTTTTATCCCATTGCGCAGAGTCAATACCTCTCTCGCTTATATCCATTAATTTTTGACCCCATTCCTCATTGATACTCATTAACTTTTCACCAAGCCAACCAACAAACTTCATTATCAATTCTCTAATAATTGGCCCAATCATCTTAATTCTCGTAGGGATACTCAGAATAAATTTCCCAACATTTTCAAGCATTATAAGTAAATTCTCGAATGCATTTTGAAGGAATGTTCCAAATCCGGCTAAGAAACTTGGGAATGTCTCTGCAATTCCTGACAGTTTATGGGCTGCAAACAAAATGCCTCCAATTACAGCAGCGGCAATTACGATTGGGCTAAGGAATGTGCGCTTCAATGATGCGCCAATGGCACGAATAAGAGCTTTTGAAATACCAAGCGTTTTGATTAAATGAACCATGCCGCCAAGAATTTTACCAAGAGGACCAAGTAAAAACTTGATTACAGGTAGTAGTGTTTTACCAAGTCCTATCCATGTTTTCATAGACTTAATAATCATGAACACTTTCGTACCAACAGCTACGCCAAGTAAGATCCCAAGTATATCGATATTATCAATCGCAAATTCAATAGCCTTGTTAAACCCTTTGCCGACTAATCTGATTATGGTTGTCATGCCATTGATGAACTTTTGGAAACCTTCGCTTTCAAGAAAATCTCTTATTCTTTTAATAGACGGAGCAAATTGCTTGTTGAATTCAGTGAAAAATCTTGATTTTATGTTGTCTACTATATTCTGAATTGCCGTAAAGTTTTTGGCCATTGACTCTCCGGCCTCTTTATACTTGTCATCGGTAATACCTGCCTGTTCTGCAATTTTTTCGGCGATAGCCAAAGCTTTGTCAATATCACCACGTCGAAGAGCGCGTTCATAGCCATTCCAACGAAGTTGGCGTTCCATCATTTGGCCGCCGCCAAGCATCTGTGATATAGTACCAGCGTCATGACCATGCTTGATATTTTCAATCAATGAACTTGCCGTATCTTCAAACGTTTTACCGGGACTTAGTGTTGCAATCTTATCGGCAAACGTCATCAGTTTATCAAAGTGCTTTGTACCAATACCCTCGTATGCCGCTTTGCTCCCCAACTGGCTCACAACTCTTGCATTCTGGCCATGCTGTTGTGCCCACATGTACATTTTGTTGTTGAATGATTCAGCCTTGCTCGCGCCGAACATGGCTGTCATTTTGTCAGCCTCTTCGAGACGATCGATGTATGGCTCTATCGTATCAAACAGCTTTCTGAACATGTTGTGGTAAGCATTTAGTGTAGATTTGAATAGTTTTGTAGATGCTGCATTTACGTTTTTTACTGCCGCATTTATCAAAGATCCTTTTAGAGACTTAGCAAATCCTCCCGCAAAACTTTTAGCCATATCTGGCGCAACAGTTTTAACGGTATCCTTAACATCTTTAACAGTTTTACCAAGCTCAGAAAACTTTTGGCTTACACCACCAACACCATTTTTTACACTGCTAATAACTTTAGAAAAGCTGAACCCTTTGATAAAATTCACTATCATTGTTTTCAACTTCTTTATTGCGTCTATTAGCTTTGAAAAGCTGAATCCTTTAATGAAATTTGTCACAGTTGCTTTCAGCTTCGGCAAAAATGTTTTTACAGATGTAAATACTTTTACCCCAAGTCCTTTTAGACTGGCTATTATTTTCTTTGCTATACCAGCAAAGCCGTTTTTACTAAATGAAAATCCTTTAAAAAGTCCTTTTGTCGCCGTACCTATTCCCTTAAGCTTTAGCGCAGAAAATGCAGCAAGGCCAGTAACACCTTTCGAGATGTTTTTCATTGTCTTTATTTGCTCAGAGAACGTTACAGACATTGTTCCCTTGTACTTATTAAATGTCTTACCTGCCTCTTTAAACCCCCATACAAATGGGCGAGTTATGGTTGCTATTTCACGCCTTGCATCTAGCACATCGCTCAAACCAAGACTTCTGCTTTTTATTCCACCTATAACAGATTTTATGTTACTACCAAAACGGCTAAACTCTTTGTTTCCCTGTTTAACAGACTCAGTGAGGAGATCATTCTGCAACAAAACGTCTTTTATTGAGTCTTTTAAATCATTCAATGGCTCAGTAAAGCCGTCAAGTAACTCTATTCTTTGTTCAACATCAGACATTTATTTGTCTCCTTATACGAATAAACCCGGACTGTGCCGGGTTTATTTTGTTGCCTTTTCTCGCTCTTTAATTTCTCGCTTTGTCATGGCATAAATAAAAGCTCGTTCACGAGGTGAGCATTCAAGAACTTCATGCGGGAATATCCCATGATTGATGTACATGTAGTAACAAAGCGCGGCATCGAACTCTGAATTATCTTCAAGAATCTCTTCCGCCGCATCAATCAGTTTTTTGTTACTTCACCGATAGCCTCAGCCTCATCTTCATCTGTCTCAAGACCATTAAGCTGTGCAAACGCCCGCGCAAGTCGTTCGTACTCCGAAACCAAAAGCATCTTTTGCGGCAGCACCAACGGATCTTCCGTTCCATACGCCAAACAAAGCTCACGGTCTGTGAAGCACGGCTGAACACACGAAGCTATGATGCAACGGTTGATATGTTCAAGTTTGTCAAATTCCTGAACTGTTCTACCATTAACCTTTCGCTCATGTGTTGAACGTTTTGCAAGGGCCTGCAACTGTTCCTGTTTCATTGATTTGAGAATGAACGGAACAGGTTTACCCTCTTCATCCAAAAACCTATCACTAATTACAACCTCAATGGTTTTCTCTGTGTAGGCAGGTTTCAAAAAAGCATTAAGATTTGACATGGTGCATACTCCTTAAATCATCACCGTCTAGCCAAAGAAGTTCCCGGAGCAGATGCAGCGCCGAGAAGGATATTTATTTTTTCAACGAGTGAGGTAATGACGCGGGCAACTGATTTAATTGTCGCAATCGTCCTCTTGAAGAAATCTCTACCACCAGATACAGCTTTTTTTAACTCATTCCAGCCGTTAGAGAAATGACCAAGTGCAGAGAAAAGTTTAAAGATCCAGCCAAAGTTCTTTTCAATATTACCCATTAACTTTCCGATGCTTTCAGCAGGTATATCATTGCCAAGAGAGGCTTTACCTTCCTTTGATGAATTTTCTGCTGCTTTTCTTGCCTCAATCCATTTCTCCTGTTCCTCTTGGATGCGTTTTTGCTGTTCTTTTTTCTCTTTCTCCCACTTTTTTCTTTCAGCTTCCAGTTGCTTCTTTTCAGCCTCAAGTTTCTCCCATTCGGTTTGTTTTTTCCGTCCAACGTCAACAATAAGCATTCTTTGGTAACACAAAGCTGGCATACTATCTATTTTATGAATTTTGAACTTTATTTTTACGTTGGAAATCCCGTTTATAAGAAGTTTTATTTTCTCCCAAAGAGTTTTAGCACTACCCCACTTAATCTGCACTTCTGCAAATTTCCAACGCCATTTATTGATGATTTGTCGGACTGCGCGGAATTGCTTCTGCGCATCCTTAATCATCCTGCACATGTCTTTACAGAATTTGGAAAATTCTTCTGACGTCATAATTACCTCAACGCTTTAATTTTATCGACAACACCCTGAGCATTCTCGGCAAGATAGCTACCTTCTTTTTTAAGCTGATTTACAAATTTTATTGAATCAGATTTGATAAGATCAACGAGAGAACCAGTGATAGTTTCTTGACTACCGCTACGAATCAACTTCATACAGTGGTTTAACAAACGGGATGTGATCATTCCGCCAATTTGTGAAAGAAGTGCGGCCTTAAGGATAGGAATAAGTTTGAGGACAAGACCAATAATAACGGCGGGGAATACATCACGATATGCGCGTGGGTTCATCATATACTGGTAAAACATCATGTCATTGAGACGTGAAATACGGGCATCCTCTCGGCGATTCCTGCGTTTACGGAGAACCATTGCGTATGTATCTTTTGATTTCTTTACAGTTCCGCCTTTTTTCATAAACACCTCTGTCATCCGTTTAGTTTCTTCTCTCTGCTGTTCTTTCGATTTAGGCTTTTCAAATGGCTTATACTTATACTCGGTTTTAGGCTCAACCTTACCAGATTGCTTAGCCTTGGCCCTTTGAGCCTCTCGCTCCTTATTAATCTTTTCAGCACGCTCTTCTGGATCAAGAGGTTTCTTCTTTGTTCCAAGATAAGCATTTGGAAATGAACGCTTCAATGCAGGCGCTTTGGCTGGATGTTTTTCTTTATACGACTGTTCTTTTTCTCTTGCCACAATCTTTTTGTAATAATCATTAGCCTGTTTCTTCAATTTTGCGATATTTGGATTAAGCGCTTTGAGGTTACTTACCTTCATCCAAATCGGATCCATTGTGTTTTTTGAGGTCAATGCTTTATTTACAATCTTTTCGGCCTCTTCTTCGGCATACTTCTTTGCTTTTTTATTTCCTATGGAAAGAGCACGAGACTGGCGGGCAGCTTCTTTTTCATTTTGACGTTCAAGCTCCATCTGAGCCTTTAATTCTCTTTCAAGTCCACGTTTTGCGTATTCAGATGGAACTTGACGTTTTCGCTCACTTGATCTAAGTGCGCTAAACTCATTGTTTGGCTTGATCGCTTTTAGGCCAAGAACGGTAGTCTTGCCAGTTTTCTTTCCA